>JAEEGI010015561.1_pt1 | contig 15828 bp, 10 predicted proteins | sample 8958751 | NCBI WGS metagenome assembly JAEEGI01 (sample SAMN16246545, study PRJNA631951) | gut metagenome | biome: gut microbiome; feature: rumen; material: KS-attached | host: Bos | place: Iran: Karaj | collected 2018-10
AAGGCTATTGCCGAGGCTCTCGAGGCCCTGAAAATCAAGCCCGACTACAAGCCCGCCATCGAGTTTTTGAACAAGACCTTCGATGACGTGATTGCCGCAAAGAACGATACAATTGCGATGTTCAAGAAGCGCGACGACCCGAACCCCAAGCGCTGGGACAAGATCGTGTTTATGGAAGAGCAGAAGGCCGATTACGCGAAGCAGCTGAAGCTTATTGCCCGCCGTAACGACAAGCTCAAACTGAGTGTGGAAGTCAATCCCGAAGATATCAAGGTCGCCCGCGACAGTGCGGCCGCATCGCACTATGCCGCAGGTCTCGAAAAGATGAACGGGCGAGGCAAGGCTGCCCAGCAGGAAGCCGCAGTCCACTTCCGCAAGGCGTTCACCTACCATGCCGACTACGAGGATTCCAAGCAGCTCTATGCGGAATGCAAGAAGCGCGGCACGGTGCGCGTAGCGGTTGACCCGTTCAACAACGACTACAGTGGCCGCATGGATGCAGCCCTGATTGCCGAACTCCAGAAGAACAAGGACGCATCCGAGTTCCTGCAGTTCCTGACGCGCGCCGACCTGGACCGCATTCTCGAGGAGCAGACGCTTGCATCTTCGGGCGATTTCAAGGAAGGCGAGGGCGATGAAATGATGGGCAATCTCCGTACCGCGGAATTCCTCATCGCGGGTTCCATCGAGAAGCACGTGTGCTCCGACGACGAAAGTGCGGTGGAACGCGACCGTGAAGAGAAGGAAAATGCCGCCCGAGTGAAGGTCGGCAGCCACCAGGAATGTGAAAGGCTCAAAAACGGTAAGCGCCGTTGTTACGACGTGAACGACTACGCTAACGTGTATGCCACAATCATTACCGACTCGCTCACGAAGAAGGCCTCGACCTCTGGCTTTATCCAGATTCTCGACTTCAAGACGGGCGAAGTCAAGAAAAAGACCGACGTGCGCGTAGGCGTGATGTCGTCGGGTATAGTGGCGGGCTGTTCCGGCGACCCGCGTGCGTACAAGCCCATCTGCAAGCACACCGAAATTACGCTCCGCTCTTGCAGCGAGATGAACGACCAGATGACGGTTGATTTTGCGCGCAAGGCTGTGGCCGAAATATCGAAAGTTACCAAGGAACTGACCAAGTAGTGCGGTTCGGGGTAGATTATTTCTAAATTTTGATAAATAACACCTATATAAGGAGAAAATCCGATGAAAAAGATGTTCCTCGCTCTCGCTGCGGCAAGCCTTGTCAGCACGATGGCTTTTGCACAGGACGACTACGACTACGGTGACGATTACGGTACCGAAGCCTCCACCAGCAGCGATGACGGCTACACCGATATGGACAGTGGCGACAAGGCCACTACCGAAGAAAAGCCTGCATCTGATGTTGAATACAAGAACATGGACGAAGGCAAGAAGGTAAGCCGCGACGAAGGCACGAAGCCGGCATTCTTCGACAGGCCGTTCAACATGGCCGCACACATTGGTTTGGGTTTGGGTTCCTTCTGGAATGTCCCTGACCAGTTTGACAATGAGCAATGGCGTGAGTTTGCTAATGCGGACTCTAATCCGTACGACGAATGGCTCGGCTACAGCGTGTCCTTCGGTATGGCATTCAACTATCGCATCATGGAAATGTTGAGTGTATCTCCGGAATTCAATCTCGGAATCAGGGGCTTTGTCCGCAACCTGGACTCCTACTACAGCTGGTGGTACGATACCTATGTTGATGTTAACGAAGATATATTTATGTTCGATATCGAACTTCCGATTCTGCTTCGTGTGATGCCTGTTCATCAGGTTTATTTCGAAGCCGGTCCTCAGTTCACGCTGAAACTTGTGGCGAACCACTCTATTGATTACGTTGATAGCTACAGCGACGAAACGATTTACAGCGATGACAAGGGCTCTTGGGATTGCTCTACGTTCTTTGTCTCCCTTGTTGTCGGTGGCGGCGCTACTCTAGACATTGACGGAAAGCTTTTCGATATCGGTATCCGCTTCATTATGGATATGACCAAGTTGCAGAAGGACGATACGGACTACATGGATCTCAATGGTTCCACTTTCAAGGACGAAACCAAGATGTGGACACTCCAGTTTGTTGTCAAGTACTGGATCTAACCCCAAATAATTTGAACAGAGAAGCCCCGCAGTGTTGCGGGGCTTTCATTTTATCGGGGGGCGACATCTGCTTTTGCTGCAAAAAATCCCCGCTTGCACGGGGATTAAATGTGTTTACGCGGCTATCAGAAGCCGTTTGATTTTTACTTGATCGTCGAGGTGAGGCGGAAGGCGAGGCCCACGTCGCTCATCTCGTTTTCGCTGTAGACGCTGAACTGGAGCCTCGAAGATCCAATCTTCTTGTTCCATGCAACTGTCCATGCCCAGTCATCGTAGGTGTGCTCGGTTACGGCGTACAGGTTGTCGCGCTTGTTGATGTATTCCCATTCCACCATGAGGTTGCTCATGAGCGTGCTCAAGATTCCGCTCTTCGGGGCGAAATCGACACCCAGGTAGAACGGCTGGAAGTAGATGCCCGGCAGGTAGTACTTGGTTTCGGGGGCGATGTAGTTGCTTGCGTTCGTATTCAGGTCGTCGTCCTGTGTGTACACGCAGGCATATTCGCCGTAGACGCGTAACATCGGGAGTACGTTGTAGCTTGCGTAGGCTGCCACGCGGTGAGTCACGTAGGCGGTGTTCTGCAGGACGTCGATGAGGTTTCCGCGGTAGGCGACCTTCACTTCGAGCGGGAAGGTGAACTTCATGTCTTCTTCCACGCGCAGGTAGCCGCGGTTAGCGTTGCCGTCCTGCGTGGCGAGCATGGCAGTGAGGTTGCTGAGCCCGTGGTTCCAGCCGAGTTCAAGGGCGTTGTGGCTGTAGTCGCGCATCCAGAGCCCGCGCTTGGTCAGGTCCTTGTCTACGTAGGTACCGAAGTGGGTGGACTGCGACCAGTCTGTCTTCCAGCGACCAATCTTGAGGTTGAGCTTGTCGCTGTCGCCCAGGTTCCACTTGTAGTTCACCCAGTAGAGATCGGCGAGAATCTTGTCGTACATTTTGCCGTCAATCTTGTTGCCGAATTCCGGCGCGAAGATGCGCAGCATGATAAGCCCGTCGAGGTTTTCGCTCTTGTACTGGCCGCCCACGTTGGCGCGAATCCAGCCGCTGCTGAAGTTGTGGTCTTCGTCGGCGATGGACTTGGTAACCTGGGTCTGCACGTTGCCCTTGAGGCCGAACTCGCCGTCGATGGCGAATGCGGAGGTGGCGAGCCCCATGGTCAGGAGTGCTGCCGCAATCTTGATGCTTTTCATCGTTTCTCCTATGATGGCCACGCGGTTCCCGTGGCACCTTATTGTTTACGCGCGTAAAGATAGAATTTGGCACCTGTTTTGGAAATGCCCTCTTTCCCCATTTGTCGCGTTTTTTTATCTTTGTCGCGGATTATTGATTATGGATGAGGTGTGTATGCCCGTTTTTTCCCGCTTGACTGCCGCTCTCTGCGCGTGTGCCGCAATTGGCCTTATGGCTCCGGCCCTTTCTGTTGCCGGTGAACTTGCTCCCAACAAGACGCACGCAGTTCTGAATGTCACCTACACGAATTACGACGATGTTCCGCAGGCAAGGAAGAAGCTCGTGTTTCAGGGCCAGAAGAAGCCCAAGAACAAGATTACCGTAGTTACCGACATGTACGGCGAGGCCGCCTTCATGATTCCGCGCGAAGATTCCTACACGGTGCTCTGCGAGAGCCTTACGGGACCGTTCGAATGCGGTACGACGCCGTATGTTTCCCTGACGGCGAGCACGGGCGGCATTACGGTGCTTTTCGACGATACGCGTGCGGAACTGACGGGCGTGAACTTCAAGGCGGGCAGCGCGGAACTTATCCCGAACTCGCTCAAGACTCTCGACAACGCCATTGCGGGGCTCAAGAGGAATGCGAAGGCGAAAGTCGAAATCGAGGGGCACACGAGTAGCGAAGGCAGTGACCAGCTGAACCAGAAACTTTCTGAGGACCGTGCGAACAGCGTGATGGAATACATGATTCGCAAGGGAATTTCTAAGGACCGCGTGACTGCGGTGGGCTATGGCTCCAGCCGCCCGAAGGCGGACAACGGCACCGAGGCGGGCCGCAAGCAGAACCGCCGCATCGAAATCCGCGTCGTGAACCCGGACGAAGTGAACGCGAAAAGCGAGTAGTAAAAGCTGGCCCGGCCCTAGATGGAGCGGATTCCGTCGTCGCTTATCGTAATTTTTCCGTCGCGGAAGAGCCCGCCGATAATCTTCTTGAAGGTCTTTTTAGAGATGCCGAATTCCTGGCGTATGGTCTCGGGGTCGGTGTGGTCGCCGTAGGGCAAAAAGCCGCCGGCTTCTGCTAGTTTGTTCAGAATGGCGCTCGGGGCGTCGCTGTTGATTACGCCCTTGTAGCCCACGGGCGTGAGGTTCAGCGTAATCTTTCCGTCATTTGTGATGCGCTGGATAAATCCGGGCATGGTATCGCCGATGTATATGCGTTGCATTCCCGGGGTAAGCATGAGCCTTCCCGTGTAGCGGTAATCGACCAGGAAGTCGACGTATTCGCGGGTCACCTCGTAGGCGGCAAGTTCCACGCGCTGGCCCACGTGCAGGTCCTCGGTGTCGTAGTCGATAAACGTCTTGATTTTTTCGGTGGCGACAAGCCTTCCGCTCTTCTCGTCCACAAGAATGTAGACAACGCAGCGGTCGCCTTCCACGAGCTCGCCGAGTTGCTGCTTGTAGGGGAGGAACAGGTCCTTGTTTAATCCCCAGTCCAGGAACGCGCCCACGCGGTTCACGTCCTTGACGGTAAGTACCGCAAATTCGCCCGCCTGCGCGAACGGCTTGTCGAGAGTCGCAATGGGGCGGTCCTCGGAATCCATATAGACGAAGACGTCAATGATTTCGCCCTCTTCGAGCGTAAACTGGTTCTTGTTTCCGGGGAGGAGCACGCGGCCTCCGGTCTCGAGTTCCAGGTAGAAACCCTGGGGCATGACTGCATCGACGCGCGCGCGGTTAATCTTTCCGATTTCCATATTGGCCTTTCCGTTCTGGTGCCCGACGTTGTTATTTCGCGGGGTTATGGTCGCGACCATCCGCGACATCAAAAATATAGGATTTTACGGGGACGTGCTCGGGGCTATCTCGGCGAGAGGCAGAACCTTGCAGTGCCGCACGAACCGGAGTGTCTCCTTTTCGCCCTTTTCGGCAAGAAGACGCAGTAGGTATAGGAGCTTTCGGTAGGTGTTTTCCGTCATCTTTTCCCTGGCGGTGCTTTTTTCGAGGTACTCGAGCGGGGAACGTTGCGTGTAGCCCGCCTTGTTGTAGGTCTTCGATGCGGCGATGCGGTCGCAGAACATTTCCTTGATGTAGCGGTCGGGCATGTCCATCGGCACTATTTTCTTGGTGGCGAGTTCGTAGTCGTACCAGAATTCAAAGTGGTGCTTGTTCCTGCCCTTGTGGTGCATCCATGCGAGGCTCATTCCCGTATCGCGGCGCTCCCCGTTGTTCGGGGATTCCTTGCCGCTGTAGTAGCGCGCTCCCGGGATAAATTCCGTGGGCGAGTACTTAGAAAGGTCGTGGAACAGTCCCTGAAACCCGATTCCCGCCTTGAAGCAGAGGCGCACGACCTCGTTCCTGTGCTTTGTGATGGTGATAAAGTGGCGTATTGGGTGGAACATGCGAAAAAGATAAAAAATGCCGACGGGCGGGCAAATAGAAATTATATTTCAGTCATGAATTCCTCAGTTGATTTTATCGGCGATATACACGGGCACTGCACCGAGTTGCGGCTGTTGCTGGCAAAGCTCGGGTACGAGGAATCCATGGGCGCGTTCCGCTATCCGGGGGGCGCGCGTTCTGTCGTATTTCTGGGGGACTACATCGATCGCGGGAGCCAGTCGCGCGAAGTGATTGACCTGGTGCGTGCCATGCGCGACGCAGGTTCGGCGGTCGCCCTGATGGGAAACCACGAATTCAATGCGCTTTGCTTTTGGCAGCAGAACGGCGCCGGCGGCTCTCACGTGATTCACTGCATTTCCGGGGGCTACCTGCGCGAGCACAGTTTCAACAAGGTGGCGATTCACGCGAAGACCGTAGATAGCTACCGCGGGCGCCGTGCAGAATTCGAGGACATGCTCTTGTTCTTGAGGACGCTCCCGTTCTTTATCGAAGAGGATTCGTTCCGGGCGCAGCACGCCTGCTTTGACTTGGGGGCCGCACGTGCGCTAGATGCAGCGAGCATCCGCAGTTTTGCTGACGGGAACTTTGATGAACTTATTGCCCGCGCGAACGACCAGTTCAACGAATACGACGATTCGCTCTTTGACCCGATAAACTACTTCTTGAAAGGGCCCGAGATGAACTTGCCCGCGGGAATCACGTTCCGCGACGGGGAAAACGTGCTCCGTAGGCGGGCTCGGCTAAAATGGTGGATTGACCCGAAAGCGAAAAACCTGCGGGAACTCGCCTTCCAGCCGGGAGTGGAACTGCCGGCCTGCGATGCGCCCGCGGAAGTCCTTGGGCATGGCTATTACGGCGAGAACGAACGGCCCGTATTCTTTGGTCATTACTGGCTTACGGGCCTCCCGAAGCTCATACGCAACAACGTGTGCTGCCTGGACTACAGTGTGGCGGGTTACCGCGGTGATGGACGGCTTGTAGCCTACCGTTTTGATGGCGAACAGAAACTCGACGAACGTAAGTTCGTTTGGGTGGAGGCTGTTTAGACGAAAGTGGAAAGGCGAAGGACGAAAGATTTTTTGAAAAAGTTGGCTTCGCTGAAGGTGACTGTGGTTTTGCTTGTCGCGTTCCTGGTGCTCACGTTCTGGGGAACCCTGGCGCAGGCGAATGCGGAGGCGGCGGGTTATCCGGCATCGATCGCGGTAGATCGCTTCTTTGACAGTTACTTTATATGGGCACTGGGCATTGTGCCGTTGCCCGCGTTCAAGAGTATCGCAATTCTTGCATGCGTGAATCTTGTCGCGAGTATGGTTTTCCGGATGCCCCGAGGCTGGAAGAACGCGGGCCTCTGGCTCATGCATGTTGCCCTGCTCGTGTTGCTTGCGGGTGGTGTTGTCGGCAGTGAAATCAAGCGGGAGTACAACGGGTTCGAAGTGCTTTCTTTGAATTCGGTAGAACTCCCTGATTCTAGCGGAACTGCGCAAAAGCTCAAGTTCTATGCGGCAGACGATAGCCTGGGCGCAGAGCCCGCGAATCTGGATGAATCCGTATTGCTCGCGGGTTGGCCCTACTACGCGCATTTCCGGGGTGACCTGCCTATGTCGAAGGACAAGGTCATCTCGATGTACAAGGTTTATTACGACCCGTTGCATTTTGTGCCGTACGCATTCATGGTGCTGTTCCTGTTGGGAGCGGTGTTCCATTATGTGGTGAAGGTGCGCAGTGCGCGGAAGAGCGTTGCGCAAACGTCGGCGGCTTGTATGGGCGCAAAAATCGTGCCGTTGCTGGCACTTGTGATGTTCGCAATGCCGATGAATGCACGTGCGGATGAGATCCCGAGTGATGCCTTGGTACGGTTCTCGGTGGGGCGTGACGCCCCGGTGATTGTGGATGGCGTAGTGCGTCCGTTCGATTCGTTTGCCCGCGGGTTCCTCGATGATTTGAGCGGGCGCGTGACTTACAAGTGCCGGAAAAATGATTTTTGCGATGGGAAGGAACCTGCCGTAAACATTGTTGGGTGGATAAAGGATTTACCAGAAAAAACAAGCAACCTTGCGCTGTTCAAGGTCTTGCGCAGCGATGTGCTGGAAGCCTTGCGTTTGCCGGCTGATTCTCGCTATGTAAGTTATGCGGAGTTGGCGCCATCGCGGAATTTGCTGGAACTCTATGCGAGTCGGGATGACAGCCATCCGGCAACATCCGAAATGAAGCGGCTTTATGCGAATGTGCTGCAATATGAAACGGTGAAAAATGGAACTGCGTTTTCCATTGTCGAGGAATCTTCTTCGGAGTCGGTGACGGTTGATGAAAACCGGCTTGCGGCGGAAGTGTTTTACCACAAGGCGAATTTTGCATTGATTGCCTTTATCTTGGCGTTTATCGCCTGCCTGCTTGCTTCGTTGAATATGATTTTCAGGTCGCGGAAGTTGGATGTTGCCGCAAATTTGGCCTGCATCGCGACGGCAGGTATACTTGCGGTTCTGTTTGCCTTGCGCACGTATGTAGCTGCTCGCGTTCCGCTTTCTAGTTTGTACGAAATCGTGTTGCTCGTGGCTATGCTATTGATGGCGTTCGAATCGGGTGCGTTTATATTCTGTAAGCGCCGCACCTTCTCACTCATGGTTCCTGTGACGTTCATGGCGGCACTCCTATTGTTCTTCGCAAAGTTCGTGCTGGAACCGGGCGATACCTTCCGGCCGATTCCTGCCGTATTGAATTCCTCCGTGTTCCTCACGGTTCACGTGTTCACGATTGCGCTCGGTTTTGCGGGCATGATTCTTTCGGGAGTTGTCGCGCATATGGCGCTGTTTCGCGCATCTTCAGAACGGACCCCGCTCGATTCGCTCCTGTATGGCACGCTCGTCTTTGGCGCGGTATTCACGATGCTTGGTACGCTCCTGGGCGGCGTGTGGGCCGATTTCGCATGGGGTCGCTTCTGGGGGTTCGACCCGAAGGAATGTGGTGCGCTGTTCGTAATCCTGTGGGCGATGCTCCTGCTTCATTTGCGTGTTGGCCGCCTGGTGAACGCGCGCACCTTCGCCTTGCTCAACTGCTTCAACGTGATCGTAACGTTCCTTTGCTGGTTCGGTGTGAACTTGCTCGGGGTTGGCCTGCACAGTTACGGGTTCCAGGGTGGAACAGCCATGTGGCTTGCCATATTTGTGGCGGTCGATGTGCTGCTTATCGTGCTTATTGAACGTCTTGTCGCGCGACGCTCCTGAAAAAAACTCTGCACCGGAGTAATTTTATATATTCGTGCCAAAAGGAGGCATGGAACATGCAGATTGTAACGACAGATTTTATTACGGGCAAGGAAATTGAGACTATCCAGGTGGTGAAGGGCAGTGTCGTGTTCAGCAAGAACGTGGTGCGCGATATCTTTGCGGGCCTCAAGACGATTATCGGTGGCGAAATTGCCGGTTATACTGAGATGCTGAACGACGCCCGCAACATCGCGATGCAGCGCATGATAGAGGAAGCGTCCCGTATCGGTGGTGACGCTGTGGTAAACGTGCGGTTTGCGACGTCATCTGTCATGGCGGGGTCGTCAGAAATTATCGTGTACGGGACTGCCGTAAAGTTCAAGTAGGTTTAATAGTTTGCTACGATAGCCGTTTTATACGCTCACACATCACACTTCGTTTAAGTGTTCGCTTTATAAAACGACTATCTTCGCAAAAATACGATAGTTGCTCCGGTAGAATACTGTTTGTTGCAATATGTTTGCAATAATCAGGATCTGCGGAAATCCTTGTGACTGTTTGTCCCTGCAGATTTCCGCGAAATGTGTGTGGGCGTTAAACGACTGACGATAGTTATCGAATTATGCTGCTCGTGAATGTCGTTATTGAAATATTCTCTTCTTATTCGCATTTCTTCGCACGCACGGCGAGACGCACGCCGTCGGCGGCGCTCGTGACGATTCCGCCGGAATAGCCCGCGCCTTCGCCGAGCACGAAAAGCCCCTGCGTGTTGATGCTTTCGAGCGTATCGTTGTTGCGCGTGATGCGTACCGGCGAACTCGTGCGCGTTTCGGGGGCGACAATCAGCCCCTGCTCGATAAATCCAGGAATCTTGCGGTCAAAATTCTGGAAACCTTCGGCGAGCGAACTGCAGATTTTCTTGTCGAGCCAGTCCCACATGTTGCAGGCGACAAGCCCGCACGGGTAAGTTGTCTTGGGCAGGTTGCGGTCTGCATGGTGGGCGAGGAAGGCCTTGATGGTCTGCGCGGGGGCAGCGTATTCCTTGCCGCCGACATCGAATGCGTCGCGCTCTGTCTTGCGCTGGAAATCGAGCCCGCCGAAGGTCGTTTCGCTCGCCTCTACGGGTACGACAATCGCACCGTTTGCGGTGGGGCCGTTGCGGCGGCTGTAGCTCATGCCGTTGGTGGCGAGCGTTCCCGGTTCCGATGCGCAGGGCACCAGCACGCCACCCGGGCACATGCAGAAACTGTAGGCACTGCTCGTCTTGTTAAGCGTCGGGGTGGCGAGAAAATATTCTGCGGCTCCCGTGAGGCGCGTGTCTACGCCCTTCCCGAGCTGGCGCAGGTTGATAAGCGCCTGCGGGTGCTCTACGCGCACGCCCATCGCGAACGCCTTGCTTTCGAGTGCAACCCCGCGGGCTGCCAGGAGTTCATAGATCCCGCGGGCGGAATGCCCCGTGGCAAGTACCAGCGCCTCGCACTTTTGCCAGCGGGCGGCGCTGTTTAATTCATTTAATTTAATCGCGCAGACCTTCCCGTCCTTGATTTCGATATCCTCAAGCGCGGTATTGAAGTGTATCTTCCCGCCGAGCCGTGCAATCTCTGCGCGAATCTGGCGCAGCATCAGCACGAGCCTGTCGGTACCGATATGCGGCTTCGCGAACGTCACGACGTTTTCATCCACGCCGAATTCCACCATGTCGCGCAGGACAGTCTTCGAGAAAATATTGCGGCTGCGGGTATTGAGCTTGCCGTCACTGAATGCGCCGGCCCCGCCTTCGCCGAACAGTACGTTGGAATGCTCGTTGAAGATTCGGTCGGCGAAGAACCTGCGGATGTCGCGGAAACGCTCCTCTACGGGTTTGCCCTGCTCGTACAAGTCTACGGTAAACCCGCGACGCAGCAGGTGGAGGGCTGCCCACAGCCCTGCTGGGCCCGCCCCGATAACATCCACGTGACTTGCCATCGGAACACTGCCTGTAAGCGGGTCGCTTTCGAGAGTTTCGCGTTCCCGTGAAGCCGCAATTAGCCCGCGGGCCGCATTGCCCGAAGCCCGCAGCGGGCGCTCCGTTTCAAAAATTACGTTGTAGCTCCAGTGGGGCGCGCCCTTCCGGCGGCTATCCAGTGCGAACCGCTCCACTTCCAGGTTGAAAATCTGTTCTGGGTTCAGGCGAAGTTCACGCGCCAGCGCACTGCGTACTTCGCCCTTCTTTTCGAGGGCGACAGGCAATTCTCTGTAGCGGTACGTGAACATCAGTGTCAAAAATAAAAAACTGGTAAGTGATTTCGAAATTAGCAGTACCCCGTGAACGGAAAAGGCCCGTATTAACGGGCCTTTGGAGTGAGAGTGAGCGCAATCCGGAGTAATTTAACTCACGAGTTTAGCGCGAACGGTCTCGTTAGAATACGAAGTGTGCGTTCACGCCCAGGTAGATGTCGTTGTATTCGTTGCTCAGGTTGTCCGGGCGGAAGTAAATCGCCGTGCCGGTATACCATTCCGTGTAGAAGCGCTTGTTGTGGTTCACGCGCAGGTTCACGCCACCGAGGATGTCGGTTTCGGTCTCGTCGTACGATTCGTCTTCTTCTTCCCAGTCGGTAGTCATGTAGCGGAAGCCTGCGTTCACGCCGAGCACAAAGAAGTTGTTCTTGAACGGCATCTCGAATTCGTCTTCGATGGTGATTTCGAATTCGCTCATGTCGTCGCGGTTGTAGCTCTTGAAGCGCGGAGTGAGCGAGAACCTGTTCTGGAGAATCGGAAGCGTCGTAGTTACCGACATGGGGTAGGTCTGTTCAAAATAGTCAGAACCTCCGAAGTAGTAACCCAGCTTGTCCCATGTCGTGTTTTCGAGATCCATGTCCTTGATCAGGCTATCCCTGTGGAACTTGGAACCGTCGGTACGGTATGTCCACTGTCCTCCGACTTTGAACACGGAATTGTATGCGCGGATCGATGTTCCCAGATTCCAGGTGTGCTTGAAGAGGCGTTCCTGGAATCGTGTCGCAAGGAACGGCTCCTTGGCCAGGGCCACGTATTCGCTCCAGCGCTCGGCATCCACGTAGGATGTGTCATCGCCATCGACAATCATTGTTGTGTCACGTCCCTTGCGGGCATTGAACCAGTCGTCCTTATAAATGCCGTCTTCGAGCGTGTAGTTGTAGTGCAACTGGAACGGCCTGTATTGGGTCTTGTATTCGAAGTTGTAACCCACGCTCACGTCCACATTCTTGTTGATCTTGAACGTGTTGTCGATGCCTGCGTTTTGGATGTACTTGGTGCGGTCGTTGTCAAGTTCGTGCTCGTCGAACCACTTGGAGTCCTCGTCGGGGAACAGGCCCCAGTGGGTACCTTCGCCAAGCCCGAAGATGTTCGTCTTGTTGCCCTTGGCTGCGTTCTCGACGTTAATCTGGTATGAAATTCCCAAATCCCAGAATCCGAGAATGTCCTGCTCGATGCGGCCTCCGAATTCACGCGTGTCCGAAAGCTGGTTCGGGGAGCCTGCACTGTAGAAGTCTTCGCCCACGTACTTGATATGGCCATTGATGCTGGTCTTGTAGATGTTCCAGTTGAGCGATGCGCCAATGGCGAAGTTCTGGCTACCCCAGTTGAGCCCGAGTACGCGGTCTTCGTCGCGGTCGTCTTCTTCGTCTCTCTGCACTTCCTTTGCTTCGCGGATAAGCGCACGGAGGGAGTCGCGCATTTCGCTCCTGCTGAGGGTCGTGTTGTCGCCGAAGATGTTTGCGAGTTCTGCATCGGAAAGCGAGTTGATGCGGTTCTGGTTCTGCATCAGCTGGCGCATGGTGCTGTACGAAACCGGAGTGATTCTCGCGTCGCTGAACACCTTGTTGATGGCGCGCTGGCGGGTAACGTCGAGCGTGTCTGCGCGACCGACGGCGATTTGTCCGTTAAGTTCGATATCGCCCGGGAAGAATAGCCAGTTACCGTCGGCGTAGAGCGTGAACGATTCCTGCATCGGGTCGCTCGTTGTCCACTTTTCGCTGGCACCGTCGCGGAGCAGCGGGTCCTTGAGTTCGTCGTTTGCGTAGATGGCCCCGAACTTCGCGTCAAAGCGGCGTACCGGAGCCCACTTGATGAATCCTCCGTAGGCGAGGCGCTGGGCCTGGAGTTCGCCATCGTCAATGTAGTCGTTATAAAGGTAGGGGTGGCGTGCGCCTTCTACAAGGCTGCGCTGTGCTTCGCCGAAGAACCCGCCTAGCTGGAACAGGGGCTGGTCGGCATTGTTCTTCAAAAGCGAAAGTGTGTAGTCGATACCGAATATCGGCAAGCCAGCCATGTAGGTGTCGCCGCCCATGAGCTGGAAGTCACCGAGGGTCGCCCTGTTGTAGGCGTCGGTATAGGTGAGGGAGACTGGGTTCGGGGAGAACTTGTTCCACGAATCAATGGAGAGGTCTGTGTTGAATTCAATTGTTTTGCCATCAATAGACTGCATAAACATGTAGACACTGGCGCGTGAGGCGAGGCCCGGAACTTGGAAATTGTTGCTGAACTTATCGCCCGGTGCAATGGTGTCCGTGTCAATTTCGATTGTTTCGTCGCTGTCGTTCTTGCTCGTGTTCACGAAGTGGTATCCGGTTCCGAGCATTACGTTTCCGATAACGCTCCAGCGGGCAACCGTGGAGTCGCTCCTGGTTTCGGCTTCAAGCCTTTGCGCCACGATGTCGCCAATCTTGTCGGAAGCGCGGAGCGGCCTTTGCTCGATGCCCGGAATTTCGGGTGCGGGCGGGAGTGTGGATACTGTTGCTTCGGCCTGGTTGTCGAGATCGAGCGTATTGCCCTTGACGCGCTCGATGATTTCGGGCGCGAGAACTTCGGCAGAAGATACACCCTGCCCGTTCTTCGTGATTTCGGTGTTGTTGAACGTGATGAGGCTGTTCGCCATGTTGAGCAAGCCGACTTCGTTATCCTCGATCTTGGAGGAAGAAACGTGCGCTTCGGCGAGTTCGGAATTCATGATGGCGACCTTGTTCTTTTCGAAGGTGGCTCGGTCGATAATTGCGTTTGCGTAATTTGCAACCTGCAATGCGACAGGGTTGTTCCTGAATTCAACGTCGCTCACCGCGATGGATGCGTTGCGTGCATAGACGCCGCGAATCGAAGTGTTCTCGATTTTTGCATCCTTTATGTCCATCGAGCCGTTTTCGACGGCAATGCCGACGGCCGCGTCGCTAATCTGCACGTTGCGGATTTCTGCACGCTGGTCGCCCGTGATGGTTACGCCGAGCCAGTCGCCTGCCTTGGGGCGGTCGTAGGCCGAACGGAACGTGACCGGGGAAACTGCGGAACCGGCGATAACCAACTGGCCCTTGTTCACCTGCAGGCCGGTGCCGGGCTTGAAGTAGATGATTACGCCCGGTTCAACGACGAGGCTCATGTTGGGAGAAACGATAAGCATGTCGGTCGCGAGATAGGGCGACTTGTCAAGTTTCAGGAACCCATGAATGTCTCCGGCAATCTCGGTACCTTCAAGAAGTGTGGGCGGGGGAGTTGTCGTGTCGGCGACGAATCCGCCTGTTGCAGAATCTGCAGGAGCGACTGCGGCGACGGTGCTGTCCGGGGCCTTCTGTGCCGTATCGGCGGGCACGGTCGCTGCGGTTTGTTCTGCGGCTGCAGGGGCTGCGGCAACGGAATCGGGCTTGGCGGTGGTTTCGGGGGCTGCTTCTGCGGTTGTTGCAGGAGCGGTTTCTGCTGCGGGAGCAGCCGTCGCGTTAGTCGCCGGTGCGGTAGTCGCGGACGAAGCCTCGGCGGCCGGTGCGGTTTCTGCAGGGACCGGCGCTGCCGTTGCAGGGGCCGCTGCTTGTTCCGTCGTTGCAGGGGCCGCTGCTTGTACAGCAGGTGTGGCCTGCGCGGTAGCCTCGGTCGCTGCCGGTGCCTGTGCCTGTGCGAAGATTACTGCCGAACCGAGGGCGATGGTCGAAAGGAGAGTCTTGTATGCGTACTTCATTAGTTGGCCTTGTAAGTCTTGCCGGAGTTATACTTTTTGCCGTTCATCATTTCGACATAAATTTTGACAAAGGACGTTGTTCCGCGGGAAAGCGTTACCGGTACATCGTAGTCGAGTTCGGTAATCTGGTCTCCGGTCAGGTCCAGGAGTGTCTTGTTTTCGTGCGTAACCCTGATGTGCTTGATGTGTGCGGGGTCTTGCTGCAACACTCCAATCAACCTGAAGCGCATTGTTTTGCGGATTTCGTCGGATGTCCTCGGCGGCGGAGGAGGCAAAGGGATGTACTCGTAAGTACCGCCAACCACTTCGATCGTAGCAGAGTGCGGCGGGAAGCATCCGAGTTTCCTGGAAATTTGCGTGGAGTTCCCTGCCTGGTCAGTCGCCTTGAGTGTGTACTTGTGGATGCCCGGGGTTAGCTTGATGGCGAGGTTCGAATTCTGCCTGTACGTTGTCTCGCCGTATGCGTTGCCGTCGATTTCCTTGGAAACGATGACGATGTCGTCTGTCGCTTCGGCAAGCGCGAACCTGGCATCACAGCGGATGGGACTCGTGCTTGCGAAGGTGAGGGCCGGACGCTTCATGTTGACCTGCTTGCAGGTCTTGTTTACGTTCAGGAGGACTGTCGCTTTGTGGTTTCCGCTTGCGCCGCTATATTCAACCGTTACTTTCGTTTCGTTCCAGTTGCCGGCCATGTCGCTGATGTTTATCGTGTGTGCGAATTCGCCGTTTGCGCTCAGGGGCACGAGGTTCCTGGACTTGTATTTGCCCATCTTTACGTAGAGGGTTCCCTTGGGGTCAGTCTGGTCAAACGTGCCTTCGATGGTCACGGAACCGGGTTCGCAGACGGTTACCGGCGATGGGGTCGTAACGGCGAACTTCTTTGCGCTGGAAGAATCGACTGCAGCGCTATCCGTTTTCGCTGTGTCGGCCTTGGCCGTATCGGTGGGATTCTTGTAGAATGTCGTGAGTGTCCCGCAT
>JAEEGI010015563.1_pt1 | contig 15826 bp, 10 predicted proteins | sample 8958751 | NCBI WGS metagenome assembly JAEEGI01 (sample SAMN16246545, study PRJNA631951) | gut metagenome | biome: gut microbiome; feature: rumen; material: KS-attached | host: Bos | place: Iran: Karaj | collected 2018-10
CATCAAATTATCTATTTTTAGGAGATTATGTTGATAGAGGTAAAAATTCAATAGAAACAATATCTTTATTAATGGCATATAAAATTCGTTATCCTGAAAATTTTTTTTTTCCTTAGAGGTAATCATGAAGCTGAATTAGTAAATAGATTATATGGATTTTATGATGAATGTCGTAGACGTTATAATATAAAATTATGGAAACAATTTATAGAAATGTTTAATTGGTTACCAGTTGCAGCTTTAATAGATGATAAAATATTTTGTGTTCATGGAGGTTTATCTCCAGATATGCAATCAATAGAACAATTATATAATATTCAAAGACCAACTGATGTTCCTAATTCAGGTTTATTATGTGATATATTATGGAGTGATCCTGATCCAGAAGTTGAAGGATGGGGTGAAAATGAAAGAGGTGTTTCTTATACTTATTCTAAAAGTTGTGTATTGAAATTTTTAGATGAAAATAATTTAGATTTAGTTTGTAGAGCTCATCAAGTAGTTGAAGATGGTTATGAATTCTTTGCTGATAGACAATTAGTCACTATATTCAGTGCTCCTGATTATTGTGGAGAATATTCTAATTGTGCTAGTATGATGCTTATTGATGAAAATTTAATGTGTAGTTTTAAAGTCTTAAAACCTTTGAGTGAAGTTGAAAATATGCCTAGTGGACAAATTCCTGATGCTGGACCTGATAAAAAAATTATTGAGTAATTTTTATTCTTCCTTTTAGAAATAGTTTTATTTTTTTTCCTTTTTCTTTTTTGATGTTTTTATTTATTGTTATTGGAAAATTTTTTATCCTGGTTTTTTAAAAGGTTTTTTTTCATTTAAATTTTTATTATTTAATATGATTTAGAGATATAAACTTTTAATTTTTATTATTGTTTAAAAAAAATTTTTTACAATATTTAATATCTTAATAATGTTTTTTTTATTTATAACTTTAATACACTATTTTTTTGTTAATTATGTTTATAAATGAATTAATTTCCTTTAAAACCTGTTTGAGATAGTTTTAAAAGAAATAAATTAATTAGATTTACGGTTTAATTACCATAAATTTTTAATTAATAATAAATCTTGCCAATTAGCATTGAAATTTACAGTATTTACAGATTTAATTAAATTAACTTGATTATGATTTTTACCAATAATATATAATTTTAAAAATTGATCTATTGTATTTATTACAAAATCAGGTACATTAACTTTGTCTTCATTATTTTCATTAATTTTTACAAATAAAAATCTTGAATGTTCTGTTCGACTTTTATTTAAATTAATTTTTGAAGTCTCTATGTTACTAAAAGACCTTATTTTAAGATTTTGATTAGATATATTTTCTAATTTTTTTAATGAATTTTCATGACTTCTTGATTTAACTTTTTTACAATTCATTTTATTATTATTATTTTCATTTGATTTTTGAGATTGATAATTATTACTTTCATTTAAATTTCTTAAATTTTCTTCGTTTTTTAACTTTTTAACAGTCATTTTAGGGAATTTTTTTTGTCGTTCGAAAAATTTTTCTCCAATAATTTTTGCAGAAACTAATTGAAAAGACTCAACAGAAACATTTAAAATATTTAAAGCAAATAAAAAACTATTAAAGTACTCATTAATATTAATTTCTTTATATAAATATTCATTTCTTTTATTTGAATGAATAAATAAGCAATTAGGATTTTTACATTCTTTATTATTCAGAAAATAATGACAAAATTTAGTGTAATAATAAGATATTTTTAATTTTTCATTATTATAAACTTCAAAATTATCTAAAGCTAAAATTGAAAGAGCTGCTTGATTAACTGTATCAAATTGTGCAATTACACTATTTTCAATTTTATTATTGTTGATCAAAAATATTTGATTGATGTGACCATATTGTCCTAAAAATTTTTTCTGATAAAGAATATCTTTATAAAAAATTTCTTTAGGAATATTTGAGATAAAAACTGTATTTTTGAGTATAAATAATTTGTTGAATAAGTCTGTTTTTTTGTCTTGGAGCATTAGACTATTTTGTTTTTTATATATTGACATTTTATGTAGATTTTTATTTAGTTTAGATTTGAATAATTAACTTATGATGAATAAATTTTATTATGTTGTAATTAATTATTATTTTGAATCGAAATTGAAATGAAAAAATTTTTCATTTTTTTTTAGTAAAAACTTGTGGAATATAAGCAATTTTTTCATTTTAAAATTTTATTTTTGTGAAAGATTTTTAGAATATTTTGAATAAACTAACAAAAAAATAGATTCAAAAAAAATTTGAGCTCAATTATACTTTTAAATATAATTTAAATATAAAGCAATATTTAGATCAAAAAGGGCGGATGAAAAACATTTAATATTGTGATAGATGAAAAGGTGATATTTATAAATTTATTATTTTTTCATATTTTTAGTTTAAAGTTCTATTATATTCATTTTATCATTTATATAAAAAAACTGATTAAAAGAATAAGAGAAAGAAATTTAAAAAAAATTATTTATACATTTTTAAAAAATATATATTAATTAAAAATAATATTTTAATTAATTATTTATAATTAAATATTTCATATCATCTTCACCACATTTTTCAAGTGCATTTAAAATATTTTTATCTCTGAATTTATTATCCAAGTCTAAAATTTTATTTAAATTTATATTATTTTCCATTTCATCAAAAGCTACTTTTGGAGGTTGTTTAAAAGTTTTAATAATGTCATTATTAGGTTTAATCATAATACTACTTCTTCTTGGAACAAATTTTTTTTCTTTATATAAATGATGAAATTTAGGTCTTAAACTTCTCTTAAATTTAAAATTTTTTTTTGGGGAAAAAATGGAATTTTCAGTATTTTCCCTTTTACAATTATTTTCATCTTTCTTAAGATTATTTTCTAAATCATCATCGTCATTATTATTATTATTCTCATTATATTTTCCTGCACTTAAAGAACTTAAAACTAATTGAAAAGGTATTCTTTTATTTAAATGTTTATAAGTTTGAATTCTCATAAATATCCCTTGACCAGGAGATCTTTTTATAATTTGATCTTTTTTTAAATCAGATAACATTTTTAATTCATCTAAATCATAAATTCTTCTTTTATATATTATTTTTTCAGGAGATAAACTTTCTTTTAAAAAAGGACTTATTTTTGAAGAAAATTTATTACATGAAGGATTAAAATCTAAAAAATTTTCAGGAGAAAAATAAGAGTGTACTTTCAGTGTTTTTGAATCTCTTTCTAAAATTGATAGTGATTGAGTATTTTTATGAGAGTTTCTAAATTTTATTATTGGAGGAAGTTTTAATTTTGTTTTTATTTTTAATTCTTTATTTTCATTTTGTTCTGTTTCTTTAAAAATATCTGGAAGTTCGTCATTTCTTTCTGATATTATATTTGGAGCTGTTAAATATATTCCTTTTTCTTCTTGGTTATTTATTTGGAAGTTATCCATTATTTTAAAATTTTTATTTATTAATCAAAAATAATTTTCAAAAAAAAATAAATGTATAATTTTTTCATTAATTTTATTATTTTAACATAAAAATTTCAAAAAAAAATAATAACTAAAATTTTTCTGGATCATCTTTAAATTCTCTTAATAATTCATTATTATTTTTTTTACTTTTTCTCAATAAATTATATGCTTGATTAACATCTTTAGGTATTATAATATCTTTTGAAGTATCTCTTTTATTTCTAAAACTTGGAGTTTCATATGGTTTTTTTGTTGAAGGTCTATTATAATAAAATAAATCTGATTCTGGTTCTTTCTTAAAAAATGGATTTGACTTGAAATTAGAAATCATTAAAGGATTTTCTTCATTATTATTATTTTTATCATTTATAAATTTTTTAACCCAATTTCTAAATAAAATTGATTCGTCAATTTTATAATCTTCAGTTAAATTTAATTTTAAACTTTCTTTTAATATTTTTTGATAATTATTTTGATTTCCTAATTTAAGTAAAGTAATCAATTCTTCATTATTTATATCTACCTTTGATTTTTGTAAATAATTTAAAGTTAATCTTCCAAAAAAATCTTTTCTTTGATTATGTGTTATTAAACTTTTAAATTTTTGTAATTTTTCTTGTGGAGAAAGAGTATTTCTTAAATCATGAGGTTCTTTAATTATTGAAAAATTTGAAGGATTATCTAATATTAATTTTTCTTTTGAAAATTTAAAATTATTCATATTAATTACATTCGGATTTTCAATAATAAAATTTGTACTTTTTTTTATATTAATGTTATTAGGGTTATTAATTTTTGTTTCTGATTCTGGGTTAATTATTATTTTATCATTGTCATTATCATATCCAATCATATTATTTTTAATATCTTCTTCTTCAATTAAAATATAATTATTATTGTTTGATTTTAATTTGTTTGAATTTTCATTAAATGGATTTTGCTTTTTTAAAATAGGTATTTTATTTTTACTTATATCTTCAGAATCCACAAACAAATTATTTGTATTATCATTTAAAATATTATTCTCATTATTTTTTTTTTCAGGTTGATTTTTTAATTTAAAATTATTATTTTCTTCTACAATTTCATCATTACTAATGTCTAAATTTTTATTTTGATTTTTTAATCTAAAATTATTATTTTCTTCTACAATTTCATCATTACTAATGTTTAAATTTTTATTTTGATTTTTTAAACCTATTAAATTATTTTTAGGATTATTAAATTTTTTATTTTGATCATTTGGTATATTGATTGAACCATATTCATCACTTAATTCTAAAGTGTCTGAAATTGTATTTCTTTTATTATTTATTCCTGTATTTAAATTATTATTAATTGTTTTTTCTTCTGGTATATCTTCTTTTGGAATAACTTTGTTTTTTTTATTTCTTTTTTTTATTATTTTTTTCTCTATTTTTTCGGTTTCTTCTATTTCTATTGATTTACTATCTTCTTCATCTTCTAAATTTTTATTTATAATGTCTAATATTTTATTTTCCTCATTTAAAGGTAAATTTTCTATATTTTCTTTTATATTTTCTTCTTCTGAATTTAAAATTTCAGTATTTAATTCATTTTTTTGTTCTTCTATATTTTCTTTATTTTCTTTTATATTTTCTTCTTCTTCCAAATTCAAATTTTCTGTTTTTTCTTTTAAATTTTCATTTTCCAAATTTAGATTTTCTAAATTTTCTTCTATTTTTTTTTCTTCTTCATCTAAATTTTCTTTGTTTTCTTCTATGATTTTTTCTGTATTTTCTTCTTCTTTTATTTCTTCTTCTTTTTTTTCTTCTTCTTTTATTGCCTTTTTATCTTTTTTTTTAAATTTTTTTTTTTTAGTGTTATCATTATTTTCTTTTAATTCATCTTTTTTCATTGTATTATCATCTTTTTCTTCTTTTTTGTCTTCTTTTTTTTCTTCTTCTTCTTTTTTTTCTTCTTTTTTCTTTTTGTTATTATTTTTTTTTTCATCTTTTTCTTCTTTTTTCTTTTTATTACCATCTTTTTTCTCTTCTTTTTCTTCTTTTTTCTTTTTATTATCATCTTTTTCTTCTTTTTTTTCTTCTTTTTTCTTTTTATTATCATCTTTTTTGTCTTCTTTTTTTTCTTTTTCTTTCTTTTTATTATCATCTTTTTTATCTTCTTTTTCTTCTTCTTTTTTCTTTTTATTATCATCTTTTTTATCTTCTTTTTTCTTTTTAATTGTTTCTTTCTTATCTTCTTTCTTATTTTTATCATCTTTTATTTCATTTTCTTCTTTCTTTTCAGAATTTTTTTTTTTTTTATCTACAAAAGGAATTTTTTTGTTGCTGTTTTCTTTAGATGGATTCGATGATTCATTTTTTAATGTAACACTTTTTTCTAAACCTTTATTATTACTATTTTTATCTTCATTTGGTTTTAATGATTTTTTTTTAGTTAAATTTTTTTTATTATCTCTTAAGCTTTTTTTTGATTTTTCTTTTTTTTTTTCTTTTTTCACAATCTCTTCTGTAATTTCTTCTGTATTATTTGCAATTTCTTCTTCATTTGGTGGACTATTTATTTTTGAACTTTTTTTATCTAAAGATGATTTACTTTTATTATTATTACTCTTTTTTTCTGAAGAATTAGATTTATTTATAAAAGAAGAAGTATTTTCTTGATTCTTTGAATTTTCCATTTTTTTCTATTTTTTGTTAATATTTTATATTTAAAAATAAAAAACAACAAAATAATTTTATTTTCTAAATTTTGTTTATTTTATGAATAAAATATTGAATTAACCTATTTTATATTTTTATGTAATTCATTTCAAAAAAAATAAATAAATATTAAAAAATAATAAAAACTAAAATCTAAAATAATTTGATAAGCCAAAGATATTATCATATATTATCATATTTATATGTTATAGTATTTTTTCTTTTTGGATTTATGCCCAAATTATCTGAATGACATTTGATAATATGGGTCTCAATTTATAATTAATAATAAATTTAATTTAATTCTTATACATCTTTTTTAATTATCTATATATTAATAATTAGAATTGAAAAAAAATTCTGGATTCAAAAAAATATGAACAATTATTGAATCTTCTTTTCTATTAAAAATTTGTATTTTATTCATTTTATTTCAACAAAAAGAATCGATAAATATTTGAATTTCATATTTTACAATAATTATAAATATTTTGTTATTAAATGGTTTAAAGGCCATTCATTAAATAAATCTTAAAATTTATTATTTTCAAATATCAATAAAAGGAGAACAACTAACCAACACTTATTATTCAATAAATCTTTTAATTTTTCTTTATTTTCTTATCACTCTCATTTTCAGATAATATATAAATGAATAATTATTACATTTAAATGTATTTAATTAAAATGCATTAATTATATTATACTTTGATTATACAAACAATAAAATATTAAAACTATTTATATAAAATAACCTTTTTAATATTATTTTTGTCCTTCTACTATTTTAATTTTATTAGCTGGAATTGCTAAAATTATTGGTTTAGGAATTACTTCATTATTATTATTATGTTGATTAATTAGGGTTTTATGATTTTTATAAAATTCTAAACTTAAAAAAGGAATTGTAGTTTTATCTAAATTATTTCTTTTTTTCTTAATTTTATTTTTTTCATTTTCTAAATGCAATTTATTTAAAAATTTTGAAGATTTGATTTTCCTTGGAATAATATAAATATCTTTAATTATTTGAAATAATTTGTTATTTCGGAATTTATAATTTTTTTTATATACCATTGATTTTTTTTTTGTATTATTTATATTTTCAATAAATTCACCTATTAGATTACTTTTATGACTTCTAATACTTTTTTGTTTGAAAATAGACTTTTTTGGTTTATATTTACTTTTTTTGATAATTAAATCACCTGAACTGACATTTAATACCTCTTTATTTTTATCGCTTTTAAAACTTCTTTGATTTTTCAAAAATTTTTTTTGGTCTTTGTGAAGATAATTATAATTTTGTCTTTCAAGTAAATATTTTCCAATTTCAGTTTGTAAAAAATTAATTCTTTTTAATTTTTCTTGAATAAATTTTTGATTATTTTCAAGGGAAATAAAATCATTTTCAATTGAATTAATATTTTCTAAATCTTTTGAAATATCAAGTAAATTATCATATAATTTATTCTCTAAAGTTTTAACAAGATCATTTATTGGCATTGAATAAATTCTTGAAACATGTAATTCATTAGCAAAGCATTTAGTTTCAGCTCTTATTTTTAATAATAAACAAATTTTTTCTCTTAAATTTCCACTTTTTTCCTCTTCAATAATTTTATTTCTTCGTTTTATATTTCTTGCCATCAATAAAATAGTTTTTATAATATTTACTGATTTATGTTCTAAGTTTTCAGGATCGAATATTTTTTTTAATCTTGAATAAGCCTTTTTTTCATTTTGAGTAAATTCTAATTTTTCACTTAATGTTGCTATAAGAATTCCTAAACCTAAAAGTCCTCCAAAAGAAACAAAAAAAATTATTATTCTTCCAAAAAACGTTCTAGGATATTCATCACCAAAACCAACATTAGTAAATGTTATTAAAACTAACCAAAAATTATTCATATAATTTTGAAGGTCATTTAATCCTTTTTTACCTTCTAAAAAATTATTTTTTTCAAAAGATAAACATTCAAAATCTCTTATTATGGCAGATTCTAAAATACAGAGAAAAATTACAAAAAAGGATATTGTTATTATTTTTTTATTATTAATTTCAGATTTTATTACAAAATTCAATCCAGATTCTATTTTATATGATTGACAAATTGTTTGACTCACTCTTGTGTTATATCTACTAACAATCATAACCAATCTAAAAACATTATATAATTTCAATGAATTTAAAGGAAGAAAAATTGCATTTAAACTATATGCATAAATTACATTTAATCTAATTCCTGAAAAAATAATATTTAAATTTGGAGGAAAAAATATTAAAGTAACTATACATTCTAATAATAACCATATAATTAATCCTGAAGAGAATAAATTATCATAATCAGAGATTTTTTTATCAATTTTATATGCATATAATTGATAATTATACTTTATTATTAATATTAAACAAGCTATTATGGAAACTATAAAATTTAAAACTCTTAAAAAATTTTCACTTTTAGTTATTTTTCTGTTTTTTAAATCTAATATAATCTCATATGTCCAAATTTCTATATTTAATTGCTCCATTTTATTATTTAAAAATTGTAAAGACTTTATTGAATATAATTCATTATCAATTAAAGCAAATATCATTGAAATTAAAGATAGAAGGCCTAAAAAAATATCACAATATTTTATTTTCATTAAAATTTTTCCATAATTGGATTTCTTTTCTTCTATTTTTTTTAAACTTTCAATAAAAGTTAAAGGATTGTTATCCATCAAATTCATTGAAGAAGATTTTCTTTTTTTTTTAGATAAAGAATTTAAACTCTTCCTTTGTTTATTAGTATCTGTTAATTGACTTGCTTTTTTTTTATTATCTATAAAATCAATATTTTTGTCTTTATTGTTTTTATTAGAAGAAATAGAATTATTTAAATGAATACTTGAAATAGATTCATTTAAAGGACTGATTTTATTAATTAATTTTTCAATTAATGTTTTATGTGGTATTGTTTTTTTATTTGTTGATTCTGGTTTTGTAAAATCAAATAATTGATCATGAGAAGTATTTTCGTTTAAATTATTAAATTGATAAATTTTTTCCATTAAGAAAATTACTTTATTATTTTATTTTTGTTTGTTAAATTTAAAAGAAATTCTATAAAGATTAAAATTATTATATTAAAAAAATTTTACTTTATAGATAGCTTATAAATATATTTTTTCAAATTTAAGGTTTGGAATTAGAATGAAAATCTTCAATATTATTTTTTTATACTTTAATTAAATATTTTTGTTCCCAATATAAAATTACATAAAATATTTTAATTATTTTTAATTTTTTTATTTACAAAATTTGATTATCTGTGACATTGATTTTTTTCTTTTTAGAAATTATTTTTTTTTGGATTATGTTGATTCAATTTCCATTGGTAAAATTATCTTTGGAAATTGGAAAACTTAATTTAAATCTCTAAATAATATTTTTCGGTTTTTTCTTATTTTTTTAAATTTTCTGAATTCTATTGATATTTTGTTAAGATATTATTTATCAATTAAACATTCAAATGACTGATTTACTCTCTTTATTAATTTATCTCTTAAAAAATAATGTATTTAATTTACAAAAACAATATGAAATTTATATTTTAAGATGAAAAAATAAATTAAGGTTAATTTAGGATTTTCTTTAATTAAACATATTAATCTAAATATAAAATTTTTATATTTTTTTATTCAATAAAATTAAAAATATAAAATAATTAAGTTTAATGAAAAATTATAAGCTAAAAAATTTTTCGATTCAAATTTTTTTTATTTTTTTTCCTACTTGTGATTAAGAGAAAATGTTCTTTTCAATTATTCAATTAATTGTCAATACATTTTATATTTATATCATATTATCATATATACACTTTTCATAATATATTACATTTTCATATTAGGATTTTTTATTATTATTTAATTTATTTCCTATAAATTCCATAAATTTTAATGAATTAATTGATTTAAAATTTATTTTTTCTTTTGTTTTTTATAAAAATAAGTTTTTGAGAAATTCCTCACAAAAAATGACGTAAAATATTGTAGAAGTCTTTTTTTTTTAAATTTTCTGATAATTATTGGAGTTCAATTCGATAAATTAATACTTTCTAAATATCTGTATTTGGAATAAATATATTATATTCTATTGAATTTCAATTATAAAATAAATTAAACACTCCAACTTTTTTAAATTCATATTCTTAAAAATTTCAAAAACAAATTACTGTCCAGAAAAAAATAATGTAAAATTATATATTAATTAGTTTCATTTTATTTAATTTTTGAATTTTATTCTATTTTTCTTTTTTATTTATTTAGATTCATATATTAATTAGATTTAAATTTAATTTATAAATATTAATAAATTATTTAAATGGGAATTTGTTGTAATAATTCAGATTTAAACAAAAAAAAGTTAAATCAAAATTCTTTTCATATTGAATTCACCGATAACAATAATAATGAAAGTTATTTAGAAGATCATTTTTATAATAAAAATAATTATTTTTTTAATGAATCTCTATTTACTTATACAGGAAGAGAATCATTAACAGAAGTAGAAAAAGAATTATTATCAATATCATTGATATTTGAAATTAATAAAGTTCGAAGTAATCCAAAAAAATATATAAATCAAATTGAAAAATATAGAAATAAAATAATTACAAATCAAAAAAATAATTCTATCGTTAAAGTTTCTCATTCTAATGCAATTGTGTTAAAAAATGGAAAAGAATCTTTTGAAAATTGTATAAATTTTTTGAATAATTGTAAACCAGTGAATTTATTAAAAAATGAACCATTATTACAAATACCTTTTCCTGAAAAAGATATAAATCAAAGTTCAGATAATGAATATATTAAATTAATTTTAAGGAAAAAAATAAATGAATTAAAAGAAATAAATGATAATATTCAATTGAAAAAATTTCATTATGATATTAATGGTGAATGTGCTGAAGCTTCTTGTGTAATGCAATTAGTTGATGATAGTCAAAATGATTTGATTAGAAGAAAAAATATTTTAAGTGATGATATAAATATTATAAATGTTAATTGTACTTTACTTTCGAAAGGAATTATAATATTTTATATTGCATTTGGTTCCCAATGACTTTTTTTATATATAATTTATATAATTTTATTATATTTTAATAATAAATTAGTCTATATATTAAATATTTATTATTTGAAGTACTAAATTTCATTTTTTTTTGGAATTTAAAGATTTTTTTTCATTAATAAAACCTTGACTTTCATTGTATTTTTCTATAGATTTTATCTTTTTTTTAATTAACCATACATTGCCTGAACAATTATATTATCTTTGCATCTACAATAAAAGTATACTTTTATAATAAACCAAATAAATAATAATTTCCATAATCCATACCAAGGTTTAGTAAATTGAATTTTTCCAAGAAGACCTGCTCCTAAAGTTATATCATTAGTTAACATTGTTATAATACATTGAGTTCCATTCAATCCTTTTTTAGAAGAATTAAAATATGATATTACTATAGAAAATCAATTTGTTTGAATAAGAAAAATTTTTTTATATTTTTGTTTTACATAATTTAAATTAATTTGATTTTATTATTTTATATTATTATGTTGTTTAACTAAATTATTAATTTTATTATTTTTTTCTTTTTGGAGTTTTTCTTCTGTTTTATAATTGTTTTGGATTTGATTTAATTGTTCGATTCTTTTTTGCTCTTTTTCTCTTTGTTCTTTTAAATTATTTTTGGCTTCTTCAAATTCTTGTATTAATTGATTATTTTTATTTTGATATTTTGTAAATAATTCTCTTTTTATTTTATCTTTCATTTGAATTAAATCATTTTTATATTTTTCCTCAATTTCCTTTACTCTTTGATTTATTATTTCTGCTTTTTGAATATTACATTCTTCTTTTAAATTTAAATAAACATTATTTTCATATTCTTCTAATTTTTTTTTAGTTGCATATTCAATTTTCTTTTTTCTGATTTCAATTTCTCTTTTTTTCTTATTTATCAATTCCTCTTTTATTTTATCATATACTTCACTTTTAATTTTTTCATATACTTTTTTATATTCTTCATTATAAATTTCTTTTTTACAATTTTTTCTGATTTTTTCTTTTAAACGTTCTTCAAGAAATTTTTCCTTTTCTTCATTTTGATTTATTTTTCCTTCTGACATAATTTGTTCCATTATTTAAGAATATTTAAATTAAAATAAGAAAAAACATTAAAAAAATTTACCAAAAAAGAAATAAACATTTCTTTTAAATTCTTAAATAAGATTAAATTAAATTAAATTCTAAAAATAATAATTAATCAAAACAAAAGAAATCAAAACTCATATATTACCCTTAAAAAATAAAAAATTCTTAAATAAATATTTCCTTTAATCAATAATATTAATTTTTCCTAATCTCCCAACATCATATCTTCCAATATTTTCTTCAGCACATAAAATAATACAAGTTCTTGAAGGAAGATACATTTGAATATAATTACTTCTATTCATCCAAGGTTCTCTTATACTAGGGAAAGAATTTTTATGTCCATAATCTAATCTATCTTTACCGAAAAATCTACCTTCATCAGTATCAAGAACAATTTTATGTGGAGTTGACCAACCAGTTCCAACACGATAATTTTCAAAACTTTTAGAAGGATGAAAATTAAAAACAAATAATAAATCACCTTTTTGAAAAATAAGTAATTTATCTTTTTCATCTTGTGATATAATAACTAATCTCCCATCATTTAAAACATTAAAAACATCATCAAGACAAATCATAGCAAGATCCCAATTATATAAAAATTTATATCTTAAAAAGTGATTATCACATAAATCCCATCTTCTCCTACATCTAAAATAAGAAAAGTCATTCCCTGGTCTTGGGAAATCAACCCATTCAGGATGTCCAAATTCATTTCCCATAAAATTTAAATAAGCTTCTCCTCCTAAAGCGAAAGTAACCATTCTAATCATTTTATGTAATGCTATTCCTCTATCAATAATAACTGATCTTTTACCTGAACATGACATATTCCAATAAATTTCTTTATCCATTAACCACATTGATATTGTTTTATCACCAACAATACTTTGATCATGACTTTCACAATATCCTATATGCTTTTCTCCAGGACGACGAAATGTACATGAAAAAACAATAGAACCCATTTCCCATTGTTCATCTTTTAAATTTTTTAATAAATGAATCCATTTATCACATATTGACATATTTAATCTATAATCAAATCCAAAACCTCTTTCATGAATAGGTAAACATAGAAAAGGCATTCCACTTACATCTTCTGCTACTGTTATAGCACCTGGATGAATTTTATGAATAAGGTAATTTGCTAACATTGTATATACTGCACCATCTTCATCAGAATTTTCTCCAAAATATTCATGATATGCTCCTGAGAATCTGTAATTAATTCCATGATTTTTATATAATATTGATGTTATACCATCAAAACGAAAACCATCAAAATGAAATTCATTTAACCAAAAAGCACAATTACTTAATAAGAAACGTAATGTTTCATAAGAGGAATAATTAAATAAACGTGAATTCCATTGTGAATGATATCCACGACTTCCACCATGGAAATATAAGTGATCTGTTCCATCCCAATAATTAATTCCATCAGCAACATTTGAACTAGCATGAGAATGAACAATATCAATTAAAACAAATAAGCCTTCTTGATGTGCTTTATCAATTAAATATTTTAAATCTTCTGGAGTACCACTTCTAGAACTAACAGCAAAGAAATTAGTAACATGATAACCAAAAGAAGCATAATCAGCATGTTCCATTATAGCCATTAATTGAATGGCAGTATATCCACTTCTTTTAATTCTAGGAATAATATTATCTGCAAATTCCTTATAAGTACTAACTCTTTCTTCTTGACTACTCATTCCAACATGACATTCATAAATTCTAAGTGAGTGTGGTCTAGACATATGACCATTAAAACTCCAATTATATTGATAAGGAGGATTCCAGAAAACTGCATCAAATAGGAAAGATTGTTTATTTTGAATTAAAAATCTACTCCAAATAGGATTTCTATCTGCTCTTGAATTATCATTTAAAACAACTGAACATTTTATTTTTGAATTATGTGGAATTGCAGGTTGTCCATTATTATTAGGAATTGTTAATGTCCAACAACCAAATTGATCTCTTTGTGCCCAATATTGATCTCTGTTCCATCCATTGAAATCACCACATAATGCTATTCCCTTCGCATTTGGTGCATATTCTCGATATACTATGTCGTTATTTGATTGAAGGTGAATACCATATTTTTGGTAACTATTTGCAAAATTTTCTATTGAACCTTCATTTCTTTCTATTTCTTCTAATTGACGTTTGAAGTGCTCTAAACGAGAATTTATTTGGTAATTATAGTTATTTATATCTTCCATTTTTTAATGTTTTATAAATGGATTTTTTATTTAAAAATTCAAAATATAAAAAAATATAAACTTCATTAGTAATTAATATACAAATACTAAAATGACATAAAAAAAATCAAAGAAAAAAAAATAAAAAACAAAAAATAAAATAAATAAACAATAAAATAAATTAAAATAAATATCCATTGCAATCAAAATAAAAAATATAAAAAAAATGAGTAGAAAAGTAGCAGCAAAAACAACAGTAACAAAAAAGGAAACAACATCTCCACCTCCAACAGAGAACGAATCATTATTATTATTTGCTAATGGAAGAGAGGTTCTTCCAGGAGATCTTTTAACAGCTTTGGAAAAATTAGGATATGATCAAGCAAATCCAAAATTATATCATTTAGTCAATGATTTGGAAAAAGATGTAACTGGAAAAATGAGTGTAGTAAATGTTGCTCGTGTTTTAAAAACAAAACCATCAGAAGATGAATTAAGACAAGTTCATCGTGCTTTTACTTTAGATGATCATAATGAAATTGGAGTTGATGATCTTATTAGAGTTGCTAATATTGTTGATGAAGATCCTAATCAACCTTTTGAAGAATGGGTTAATAAATTAAGTGCTAATAAAAAAGGATTCACTTATGATGAAATGGCAAAAATTATCACCACTGAAGAAGTCGAAGAAGAAGAGGAATAAATTTGAAAAAATAATTAAATAAATTATTTAATTATTTTTTAATGTTTTTATTTAAGAATTTTTAACAAATTTTTTTCATTTTTTTATTTTTTTTATTGAGAAATAATATAAATATTTAAATATTATTTCATATAAAATAAAATATGAGATTAAATTAATGTTAAATATTATAAAATGACTTTGTAACCATCATAAATTAAATATAGAACTAAATTAAATACTTTTATAACTATAATTAAAGTAAATTAATTTCATATTATACATTTCTATCAATAACAAAAGCATCATTTGAAATATTTAATTTTATTTGCTCCCATTAAAATAACATCAAAATACCATCATTAATTAAATTTTTTTATTCTTTATTTATTATAACTAATTAATCCTTGAGATGCTACAGATCTATATATATTTCCTAATATACAAATAACTATTTTAATTATTATATTCATTTTTTAAATAGATTACCTTAATTTTTTTATTTCAAATAAATGACTTTTTTTATATAATATAT
>JAEEGI010015565.1_pt1 | contig 15824 bp, 11 predicted proteins | sample 8958751 | NCBI WGS metagenome assembly JAEEGI01 (sample SAMN16246545, study PRJNA631951) | gut metagenome | biome: gut microbiome; feature: rumen; material: KS-attached | host: Bos | place: Iran: Karaj | collected 2018-10
TGGTCGTCATCTCCGTGATGGGCCTGATCGCCGTTCCTGCCTTCGCTGGCCAGGAAGACGGCTATCACGACCCCGCGGAGCGGTGGATGAACGCTTCCAACCGCACCAACGAGCTCGACGTCAATGCTACCGTGACCCACGAGACTTTCCACTGTTATATTTGTAAGCAGCCTACCAGCTTCCAGGTCTGGCGTACTCCTGAATACACCAAGGATGGTCAGACAGCGATGATCCGGAACATCCGCTATTCTGACGGTACTCTCCTCGGCGGGACGGGCACCGGCACGATTCAGGATGGCACTCCCGGCGTCAACGCCACCTATACGGGTTATCACTGGACTAAGGCTTGCTGCGAGACCTGCGGCACAATGAACGCCAATCTCGGCCTCAGTGATTACGCCCTTGCGAAGAACGTCTACTGGCTGTACGACTGCGCCACAGCGTTCACCGAGTATCTGGACGATGTCGTGACTTACGAGTATGTGGATGCCACCTACCACAAGAAGAACGTGGATGGCGGAAACTACTGCGAGTTTTGCTACGGCACCCGTCACACCCACTCTGAGACGCTTGAGCCCCATAACCTGCATGTGGATGTGATCCCGCAGATCGGCCATCAGCGCTTCGCCATTGTGAAGCATTGCGAAGACTGCGAATTCACCGCGTATGATTTCGTCGCTGCCAAGGCCGTGGTTGCTGACTACTATGGTGTTGTGGACGGCCAGGCGCACACGCTCACGATCTCCGATCTCTCCGAGGCAGGCGTCAATGCAGTCATCCGCTACGGAAATAGTGCCGAAACCTGCACTCTGACTGCTCCTCCCAGCTATACGGAGGAGGGTCAGTACACCGTCTACTATCAGATCGACTACACCTACCAGGGCGTGAGCATGACGGAGAACGGCGTTGCTTACGTCTGGCTGCGCGATGAGTCCGAACCCGAACCGCCTGTCGGCCCCGGCTGCAACTGCGGTTGCGGCGATCCCGACTGTGACTGTGAGCATGGTCATTGCCCACATTGCGAGGGCCACGACTGCTCCAAGGGCGACCACAACTATATCCTCATCGACACTGTTCGCCCCACCTGCGATACGCTGGGCTATGATCGGTATGTATGCACCATCTGCGGTGCGGTCGAGAAGAGAAACTATGTGAACGCCATTGGCCATGCCTGGCAGTCCATTCTCGTCCGCGAGGCCGACTGCAAGAACACGGGCAAGGTCCTCGACATCTGCCGGAACTGCGGCACCGTCAAGGAGACCATCACCCCCAAGGGAGAGCATAGCTGGAGAACCTACAATGTGGCTGCCAACTGCACCATGCCCGGTTATACTGTGAAGGAGTGCTCCAAGTGCGGTGAGCGTCAGATCACGAATCTCACCGCCGTGCTGGGCCACAGCTATAAGGCGTATGTCACCCCGGCCACCTGCGTTACCGGAGGCAAGACCACTTATGTCTGCGACCGTTGCGGCGATGCCTACTTCGGCAGCATTACCGACGCGAAGGGACATCGTTTTGATAAAGGTTCCGTCGTCGTCAAGCCCTCCTGTACCGGAGAAGGTCTGAAAGAGTACACCTGCCTCGACTGCGGCTATAAGTACAGCGAGACGCTGGCTGCTCTGAACCATACGCCCGGTGCCGCCGCTACCTGCACCGACCCTAAGCTCTGCACCGTCTGCGGCGCTGTGCTGGAACATGCGCACGGTCACGACTTCAAAGCCGCTGTCACTGCCCCCACCTGTGAGAAGATGGGCTTCACCATCTACACCTGCAAGAACTGCGATCTGACCTACAAGAGTGACTACACCGACGTTCTTGGCCACAGCTACAAAGCAGTTGTGACCGCCCCGACCTGCAACGACAAGGGCTATACCACCTATACCTGTGAGCGTTGCGGCAAGAGCTATGTGGACAACTACACCGACGCACTCGGTCACGATTGGGATGCCGGAACGAAGATCACTGATGCCACCTGCAACGGGGCCGGCGTCCTGGAGCATCGCTGCACCCGCTGCGACGCGACCTATCTGGAGGCCATCTCCGCCACTGGACACAACCCCGGTCCGAAAGCCACTTGCACCGAGCCCCAGCTCTGCCTGACCTGCGGCGCTGTGCTGGCAAAGCCCACCGGCCATGACTACAAGGCCGTTGTTACGCCCGCTACCTGTGAGGAGATGGGTTTCACCACCTTCACTTGCGCGGAGTGCGGCGATAGCTACAAAGCTGATTACACCAATCCGCTGGGCCATGACTATGCGGCTGTGGTGACGGCTCCCACCTGCACAGAGGGCGGCTTCACGACTTACACCTGCTCCCGGTGCGGCGATGTGTATGTTTCCGACTATACCGACGCTCTTGGTCATGCCTGGAATGACGGCGAGATCATTGCTAATCCTTCCTGCACCGCTGACGGTGTGGTGGTCTTCACTTGCGCTCGCTGTGAGAAAGAGCACAGCGAGCGTCTCCTCGCCACCGGACATTTCCCCGGCGATCCTGCCACCTGCACTGAACCCCAGCTTTGCCTTACCTGCGGTGCTGTGCTGGAGAAGGCACACGGCCATGCGTTCAATGCCGAAGTCACTGAGCCGACCTGTGAGAAGATGGGCTTTACCACCTACACCTGCGCCGACTGTGGCTTTAGCTACACCGACAAGTACACTGACGCGCTGGGTCATGACTTTGTGGCGACCGTGACCGAGCCCACTTGCACCGAGATGGGCTATACCACCTGGGTTTGCTCCCGCTGCGACAAAACCTATGTGGGCCGCTATACCGACCCCACCGGCCATGCCTGGGATGAGGGCACTGTAGTTGCTGAGCCTTGCTGCACCGGAGACGGCGTGAAAGAGTATGTCTGCCTCGCCTGTGGCGAGAAGCGCATTGAGATGATCCCGGCCACCGGCCACACTCCCGGCGACCCCGCCAACTGCACCGATCCGCAGGTCTGCGTGACTTGCGGAGCTATCATCGAGAAGGCCCACGGCCACAATGTCACCGCTGTGGTGACGGACGCTACCTGCCTGAAGATGGGATGGACCACCTACACCTGTGAGGACTGCGGTGAGAGCTACAAGAGCGACTACACTGATCCTCTCGGCCACGACTACGTTCCCAAAGTGACTGAGCCCACCTGCACGGAACAGGGCTACACGACTTACACCTGCTCCCGCTGCGGCGACAGCTATGTGACCGACTATGTGGACGCCCTGGGCCATGAGTGGGACGAGGGCAGAGAGCTTATCTCCACTTCCTGCAACGGTGCTGGACTCATCGACCATCGCTGCGTCCGCTGTGATTATCACTATCTGGAGGCAGTGTCTCCTGAAGGTCACAATCCCGGCCCGGAAGCCGACTGCATCCATCCGCAGATCTGCCTTGACTGCGGCGCTGTGCTGGTTCAGGCCACCGGCCACAACTACGAGGCCGTTGTGACTGAGCCCACCTGCACTGAGATGGGCTACACCACCTACACCTGTGCTGGCTGCGGTGACAGCTACAAGAGCGACTACACCAACGCTGCCGGACACAAGGAAAGCGACTGGATTATCGACAAGGAACCCACCACCGAAGTTGAGGGCCAGCGCCACAAGGTCTGCACCGTCTGCGGTGAGACGCTCATCACCGAGGCTATCGAGAAGCTCTACAACGTGGCGACTACCGATTCCAAGGGCGAGGCCGTCGTGGGCGGCTACCTCGTGATTGTCACGGACACCGACACGAAGAATCCCGTTGCCAATGCTACCGTCGTGCTGAACAAGGACGGCACGATCTCCATTCGTCTGCCGGATGGCCGCATCCTCGACTACGCGGATCAGACCACGGTGACTGTCCTGCTGAATAAGGACAAGACCCCGGTTAAGGACCTGCTGATCGTCGTTACCGACAAGAACGGGAACTACACCGCTGAGAAAACGGATGCCAAGGGCCAGGTCACTGTTCCCGGTGCCTCCGGCGTCACCGGCGAGGACGGCAAGATCACCATCGGTTGGACCGACGCGGATGGTAACCCCTACACCATCACTCTCAAGGTTGTGGATTATGAGAACGGTCGCCCCATTCCCGACGCTTTCGTGACCATCGGCAAAACTGGCCACATCCAGGTCGTTCTGCCTGACGGCATCGACATCGACACCGCTAACCGTATTCTCCTGCTTCTGACCGACAATCTCGGCAAGCCGCTGCCCGGCTGGACCATCATCGTGAAGGGCGACAAGGCCACCGAAACCGGCGAGACCGATGAGGACGGCATCCTGATCGTCCCGGAGATTGCTCGTGTGGAGAAGCACGGCGTGTATATCGTGGGCTACCCCGACGGAACCTTCGGACCGGAGCGGAGCATGACTCGGGCCGAAGCCACCGCGATCTTTGCCCGTCTGCTGGCAGAGCGCAAGGGCGACACCATCGTTCCCGTGGAGAACACCAAGTTTGAGGACATCCCCGCTAATTCCTGGTATTCCGGCTATGCACGGTATCTGAACAACTACGGCGTGGTCTACGGCACTGAGGAGGGCAAATTCAGCCCGGATAAGCCCATCACCCGCGCTGAGTTCGTTGCTATGTCTGTCCGCTTCTTCGAGGTCTATGGTGACGGTAATCCTGTTATCATGGAACAGTATGCGGAGTTTAATGATGTGTCTGATGGCTATTGGGCTGCGCAGTATATCAAGGACGCCGCCATCTACGGCTGGATTCGCGGCTACGGTGACGGCACTTTCCGCGCAAATCAGGAGATTACCCGCGCCGAGGTCGTGACCATCGTGAACCGTCTGCTTGACCGCACGGCGGACGCTGCGTATATCGCCCGTAACCTGCGTGATCTCAACAACTTCTCTGACATGGAGAAAATCCATTGGGCCTACTACGCCGTGATGGAAGCGGCGAACGCCCACATCGCCACCTTCGACGAGAAGGAGGCTTGGAGCAAGTAATACCTGCTCCGGTGACCTGCTGCGGCAGGTCACTTACATACCGTTTGCACATTTGCAAACCCTTTTAACCTCTGCGACAATGAGGATGAAAGGAGGGCTTGCACATGTTCAGACGTGAGAAAAAGGTCATTTTGGAAGTCACCACAGGCGAGCTTCGAATTATCCTGACAAGCCTGCTTGCACTGAGAAACAAGCTTCTTTCGGAGGGACGCTATACTGATCCCATAGATGAGATGCTCCTAAAGCTCATGATATAGTGACAGTGCCGGCTCAAATGAGTCGGCACTGCGTTCAGTATATCTAAGGGATAAGCTGTATTCCTCCAACGAGGAAACGCCGAGTGTATAGTGTCAACTGAATCATGAGGGAACACCAATCCGGAGTAGGGATGGATAAGCTGTTAATGTTTACTTCATCGGCAAGGAGCATCATTTCCGCAAGGCGGCTTTTTCCTTCTCCAAGGAAGCGACCGAGTGTGTAATAGAAGTTGACGGTGATTTCTCCTTGGTCCCTGAAAATTTCCGCATCGGTCTCAGACTCTCTGGAATATGATTCGGCAAGTTCGATCAGCTTCTTGGCAGTTTCCTCTCTCTCAGGCCAAGGTTCGTAAGTGCTTTCCTCTCTTACTTCCCGAAGGATTTCCTGAAACTTTTGGGACAAGACTTTGTCTTCCTCCGGTTCATTATCCAGATAGTCACCTGCTCATCTAATTTCGGTTATTCTGTAAAACCCGTTTTTTCAGCCAAATCGTGTAGGCTTTTCTCAAACTGCTCTTTTGAGATAGCTCCCTTTTCGAGAAAGGCCTCCAAAAGCTTCTTTTGGTTCTGGAATAGAACGCGGTTTTTCTCTTCGTGGGTCATCGTTTCCCAGGAGGTGTTCATTGCCGTATCCATGTTTGTTCCCTCACAACTCAACGGTTTTCTCTGACAGGAGATATTTGCCCCTGCCGCCTTTCATGGGTTCTCCAAATACGATGGCAAAAGTGCTTCCCATGATAAGAACGGCATCAAGGCTAATAATCGCTTTGTGTACTGCATCTCTCAGAGGGAGGAATTGCTCATCCGTGTAAAAGTCAGGCGATAGGGCAAAGCAGATTTCATCGTGCTGCTGTACGAAGCGGTCAAACTCCGGGCGACGATCCAGATCCTCGCCCTCCATGATGATTTTGGATGGCTCAAGTAGTTCTTTGGATTGATGACAGAATCTGCTGACGCCTTCATATCGTTTCTCCGGCGTCGTCAATTCATAGAGTAGCCGGTCTCGGCGGTTCTTCCGAATGAACGCCTGCACAAAATGCCGCTCATTTGAGTAATCCATATTCTCCTCGGCAAACTGGAATTGTTTGATTAATCTTCTATGCTTCTGTACTGCGTCTCCATTGGAATTACAACCATTCAAAACAATCCTTGCCCGCTCCAAGTTCGAAGTGATATTTCACAAGACCGGAATCCACGCCGGTAAAAATGCCGTTATCACAGGAGATAGATACCCTGTTTTCTGATCCGCTGATGGTGAATGCCTGCTTTGCCAGTGCGGTAGGCGCTAAGAGTGCCGCTTCAATGCCGTCCTTAAACCACTGTGGTGCTTCTCCAACGTATGAACTGACCTGTTCGACCGTCTTTGTTTTATGCGGAACACCCTGCGTCTGACCGTAGCCGACAGCGATGATTCCTACCGGCTTTGCACCCTCGGATTTCTCCTGTGCTCCTTTCCGGTTATAGGTACCGCCGACCCACCATGTATTCAGACCAAGCGTCTGCGCATAGAGCATCAGATCAGCACCGCAGTAACCGCATAGTTCATCCGCGCCATCAGGGCCAGCCATAATAAAGTAATTGTTAACCCCCTTGGCAAGGATCAGCTTGATCACGCCGGGAACAGCACTGCCGTCATTGGTCATCAGTCTGATGGACAGGCCATACCGCTCATTGTTTTCTCTCACCCGATCATTCAGTTTTTCTACGATATCCTCCGGGATCGGCTGATCCGTGTATTTCCGTACCATATGCCGTTCCTTCATCGCCTGCTTCATATCCATGTTGTTTTCCTCCTCGCACCTTAGTGCCTGTTTATATGAGAATTGAACATCCCTATAAATCCCGATTTGTCTAACTGATATTATACGGCAATCCAGCACCTCTTTCAATGCGCAAACCCGCCAAATACATACGCCGATCACCTGACTGATGGCTCAGATGGTCGGCGTTTTTCATTTTGGGAAAGGAGGACTCCTAGCATGGATGCAAAAGGGATTATTGGGATCGGGCTCGTCGTAATCGTCCTGGGCGGGCTGGTGTTCATGTTCATCCGCAATCGCCGCAAATGATCGGAAGCAGCAAAGCGCCCCGTCTGCTTTCTAAGTGCAGACGGGGCGTAATTGCAAGGGCGTCAACTGATCCAGATGGTAGAGGGGGTGAAGTTGGACTGTTCAAAGCCCCCGAAAGCGTAGGCGGTGCCCAGCATGTATGTACCGTAAGAGAAGTACATCGTCACCTTATAGCCGGGGTTCAAGCTCTGTGATTCTGCGGCGATTTCCTCCGCGATACTGGCGATCTCATCCGGGTCAAAGGACTTCCACCAGATTTTGAAGTCCCTCATACTCAGACCACCGTTGTAGGTGGCAGTGAAAATCTTTTCGTCGCCGTAGTTCGTTACCGGCTTCTCCTCCACGGTCCACTTGGAGTAGAAATCGTTAGAACTGACAGCAGGAACAGCGGGAACCGCATTCTGACCGGGACTGTTGACGGTGGCGGTGTTTGTGGCGGCGTCGTAGCCGACTTCGAGCCCGTAGGCTTCCGCCAGCGCCCGGAGCGGCGCGTAGGTTGTTCCGTTGACCGTGAAGACCATCACATCGTCCCCGTTCACGTCTTTCGGCTGGAATACCTCTCCGTTCACCATGATGCGGATCGGATGGATGGTGATGGTGAAAGAACCGTCCGAGGCGAGGGCCGTGACAGACATGGTCAGCAGGAGCAGAACCAACAGGACACCGGCAAGGAAATATGTAGTTTTGCGTTTCATGAATATGACCTCCATTCAGAAATGTATTTGTGGATCGGGTACGATCACAGCTTACCCGGAACGGAGGCCGAAGACAAATGTACGAAACTGAGGGAGAATTGACAATGGCAGATTATGAAGAAAAGCGGATGGCGGGAGATTACGAGGTCTTTCAGGCCATCAGCGTAGGCACAAAGGAAATCGTCATGGGTGAAAGCCCGAACGCAAAGAAGGATGAGCAATATATGTGCGCCTACTGCACCACAAATGAAATCTTCGCACAGTATTCCGGCGTGATGGTGAGTGATGACTACACCGAGATTCTGGAGCTGTTCCAGGAGCGTGTCCGGGACGAAACTCAAAAGCTCCGGGAGGAACTGTCCCAGCCGGAGCGCGAAGGCATCGATGACAGGCCCGTAAAAGACACCGGGTATATTCCCGTCGAGTGTGACGATGACCTGAACGGAAAGGTCGTCGTTATCAGGCCGGACGTGCTGAAAAGAGAGTATCAGAGGGCCACACGGCAGTATCAGCTCTGCACCGGAGGGTTCGGGGCATCCCCGAACAGCCGTGGCTCTGCCTGTTTCTGCACGAATATCTATAGCGGCCAGAATAACCGTTTTGAGCGCCGGGATGTGCTCGGCATCGTACCGGAAGACCTGATGCCCAAATGGGTGCGTGAAAAACTGGAGATAGAGAATCTCCACAGGACTCGAAAAGAAAGAGAGGCAAGATAGCATGGATATGTCCATTCTGATCATGACACCGGAAGAACGAAAATACACCTATACGCAGAGTTCGCAAATTGCCAGCCAGACCGGATGCATCGGTCACCTCCGTGCAGACCTGGGTAGTGGTGAGGAGTTCTTCTCCAATTGGGACGACCACAGAGGCGACCTGAACACGCCGGAGTTCAAGGTCGAGATCAATCAAGTCATCAACGCCCTTCGCTTCGGCCCCATGTATGTGGACAAGTACAACAGAATCCTCCAGGACGGGGATATGCTCCGCTTTGATGACGGATCACTGGAACAGATCTGGACACTGGAAACGGGCGTCAAAGGTTACAGTATCACCAATCCGGCCTATATGAAGAACCATCCGGATGCTGAGGAAAAGTACACGGCTCTGATTGCGTCCCCGATGCTGAACGGGCTCCGCAAGCTGCATGAAGCAGAAATCGAAGGACTGGAGCACCCGGAGAATCGGGAGAATCGAGCACTTGTGGGTGCAATCCTAGAGAGCCGTGACACTCTGCGCAAGTTCTGCTACAGCACCACGGAAGCCAGCTTTGGCAACGACCAGGAATGGGGGCTACGAGTGAACACGCCGGACTATGCTTATCTTATGCGGCTCAATCCGAACAAGGGCGTCTACGGCCTCTATTGTTACTGCTACCGGCGCGACTGGCTGGAGCAGCACATGGAGGACGCCAGGCGTGGTATCCGCTTCATCAATCCGCACTATCAGGAGCTGTTCCGCATCCCGGACGGGGATCAGATCCGCATCATTAAGCCGGATGGAGAAAAGCTGGACCGGACGGCACGGTATATCGACGATTACCACGTTGAGATCGGCGGCGGTTTCGGCAGCAACCTTTATCACATCTGTGAGTTTGCCGAACGCATGGAGCTCCTTGGCAATGAGGTGATCCCTCTGCGCTCTTCTCTCCCGGAGAAGTGCTTTGTGTATGTGGAATCCACCGACGAGATCGGAATCGTGGAACGCGGCGAGACGGGTTACTGGCCTGCCGGGGTCGTCCCGGAAAAGGGCCTTTCCAAGCGGAAAAGCGTAGAATACCTGAACGATGCGCAGGGCGTCACCAAGGCACAGGCAACCGCCATGAAAGCAGGTTCTTTATGTGGATGGGCCACGAAAGCCGCTGATCCCGCCAACTACAATGAGCAGGGAGAGCTGCAGAAATCAAAGCGCAGGGATCGGGGTGACGCCAGATGACGGACGGAGATCATCTTATCTGGAGCAACTATGACCTCGATTATGAGGACTGGCGGGATGATTTGGAATCGGAGTATCCGGAGCTCACTGAAGATGAACGCTACTACAAGATGCTGGAGATCAACCGGGACTATCTGGACGATGAGCGAGTGAACCTCAACATCCAGCTCTCGCAGCCCATTCTTGTGATAGCCGACCTCGGCCTCTGGACAGGGCGGCACAGCGGTTATAAAGAGATTCTCAGCGGTAATATCCGTGACTGCCTGTACTCCGAGTACGACTACACGACCTGGTATGTAGACAAGGACGGTGACTTCCGCTGTGATGATGTCCACCACGATGGAACAAACCATTATCTGTACCGTGTGTTCAAGGATAGCGCCACGGATGAACAGCGTGAGGAACTGTTAGACAAAATCTACTGCGGAATCGCAACTCAGGCGGATATTGACCGCGTGACCCACCGCCTCGGAGATGAGATCGGAAAGGTGTACGGGTGGTCATTTCCCCAGCGGACAGACGCAGTACGACAGGAAGCGAGGTAACTATGGATAAGCGAACCGCAATCTGCAACTATCTGAAAAAGTATCACATCGGAAAGGACAATGCAGTTTACAGCCGCGAGCTGGAACGGCTCTTTTCTTTAGATGGGAGAACCCTGCGCAGGAAGATAAGCTCTCTGCGGCAGGAAGGTCACCCCATTTGCAGCGACGAGACCGGCTACTACTATGCTGGGAGCCAGAAAGAAATCAACGCCACGATCTGCCGTCTCAATACGCTAGTGACGAAGATTTCAAATGCGAGAACGGGTATGCTTTATGCCTCTGTTCTGAGCGATGAGCCGGTTTCGGTGAGCATCCGTATCAGTTTGAAATAAGGAGGGCTGACCCATGCCGAGCAAATACAAGGTCATAACCGAGCTGGCGGCGCAGACGGCAAAGGAAATCAGCGCCAATGCTGGACGGTATATGGACTTTCTGACCACCGCTGCCAACAACTATAAGTACACCTTCAAAGAACAGGTTTTGATTCATGCCCAGCACCCCTATGCCACCGCCTGCGCAGAGATTGAAACATGGAACCGTCTCGGCAGATGGGTCAATAAAGGCACAAAGGGTATCGCCCTTCTCACTGAGGGACAGGATGCGAAGTATCGGCTGCGTCATGTGTTTGATGTGTCGGATACCAACAGCCGCGCCGGGATCACCGTAGCTGTGTGGCGAATGGAACACCGTGACGAGAGTGCCATACTGGAGGACCTCTCCAACAGCTTCGGTGAAGTAGACACGGATCACGGCTTTGCCGATGGCTTGATGCGGATTGCCCGCGCTGTCGTGGAAGACAATCTGGCCGACTATCTCTCTGATCTGAACCGCGTCAAAGAAGGCAGCCTACTCGAAGAGCTGGACGAATTGAATACGGAGGTCTGGCTGAAAGAGACCATGACCGCAGGTGTTGGGTTCATGCTTATGACTCGCTGTGGGATTGACGCTAGGGACTACTATTTCCCCGACGATTTCCGCCATCTCTATGACTTCAACACATCTGAAAGCATCTCAATCCTCGGCGCAGGCACAAGTGACGTGGCAGAGGTCGTTCTCCGCGAGATCGAAAGCACGGTCAAATCACTGCGGAGAGAAGAAAAAAAGCAAAATCGCACATTTGTAAATCCTGAAAGGTCAATAGATAATGACCGCAGAAACGATGAAAGGAGCAATGAAAATGGAAGTGACTTATCGACAGGAGGGCGACTATCTGCTACCCAATCTCGACGTGCCGGAGAGCCCGAAGATTGGGAAATATGGGATGCTTCGGCGAGACTTCCTGCGGAAGAACCACGACGGGATCTATACTGGGATGCTTCTGCGCGGAACCCTCAACCGGCACCTGGAGGAGACCGACCGGCAGGCGACCGAGATGGTGGAGAATCTCACGAGCCGGATGGCGCAGCAGGAAGGCGTGGACGAGCGCCTGAAATCCTCGCAGCAGATGCTGTGGGTGCAGCGGATGAACAACATCCGGCAGAGAGCCGAGGAGATCGTACTGAACGACCTGATCTACGCCTGAGTGATGAGCCCGCGGAGGAATCCGTGGAAGAAGTGGCGGTCCTCCAGCCCAGCGGACATGATTTCAACGCTCCGGGAGATATTCCGTATTACTATCACAGTGCTGAAAAGCAAGAACTTCTCCGTATCAGTGACGCCCTGAAAGATCATAAAGTGACGATTGCCGCGTACTTTGCCGACCATGAGGACAGCAAGGAACGCGGCAATTTCATTAAGAGCTACTTCGACAACACCTATGTCGAGAAGATTCTCTCCAACGGTCAGCGCGTGGGCTACCGCGCCTGGGATGATGTTCTGACCATGTGGCGAGGGGCCTATCTTAGCCGCGAGATGGAGGTTTTCATGCGGTGGGAATCTGTGGCCGCCTCTATCTACGGCATGATACTGATGGAGCAATGGCTTGACCCGGACGAGCGCCCGCTTCGCTCAGAGGGAGAGCAGATGGCCCTTATAGAAGCGGCACAGGCTGAAAAAGAGAACGCTTTTGTGATTCCACAGGCCGCCATCGACTATGTGCTTGCAGGCGGCAGCGGCGTCTCCCAGGGCAAGTTTCGCATTTATGAGCAGTTCCAGCGGAGCGAGAGCGCGGAAGATAACGTCAAGTTCCTCAAAAACGAATATGGCGTCGGTGGTCATTCCGATGCCATTCCTGGCACCGGCATTTGGGAAGACCACGACAGCAAAGGCATTACTCTGAAGGAAGGAGACCAATCTGTAACCCTGAAATGGCCGAAGGTGGAGAAGCGTATCCGGGAATTGATTGCGGCTGACCGCTATCTGAACAGCGCGGAGCAGGCGGCATATCCTAACTATCTGCGTGGCCAGGAGGTGCGCAGAGAGCGCAGCAGGATCGCAGGTGAGTTCAAGGAAATCGTTGACGGTTTCAAAGACTATGTACGGGACATGGGAGCTGACGATCCGCTTCCGGACCGCTGGTATCTTTCTTCCTGTGCAACTGCATTCTCCATGGGAGAGAAAAAGATGAATGCCCGCACTTCAGAGGGAGATTTCATCCTGCCAATGATGCGGGAGGCCTTACAGATTATCATCGACGATGGCGCATCTCCGTTCATTGACCGCGCCGAAGCAGTCTTGAATGAGCTTTCGGGACCGCTGGCGTTTGGCTTGGAACCCTCTGACGCAGAGCTCAATCCGCCGCCTCCGCCGAAGCGAGAGTACCGCATCAACATTGGGGATACCGTCTGGATCGGTGCGCAGGAGTTTGAGGTCATATTTCTCGGCTCTGAGAAGGCAGTCCTCTCAGACGCGAAATTCCCGATGATGCAGGACGAGTATTCCCGCGCGGACTTCGACCGCATGGTGTCGGAGAACCCCATGAACGACCGCTTCCTCCAGACCATCGAAGACCCGGAGCAGCAGTACGACCTCGGTTTCGGTCACTTGGGAAACGGTCTGACGGTTTGGAACAGGCTGGAGATCGAGAACGGCGACTATAAGACCATCGCCCACATTGCGGAAGACCGCAGCGTGACCTTCTACGACGCCGGGTTGCCCGATGTAATCAAGGCACAGATCCTCGAAACTGCCAGAACATCGGAAATGACGGTCTCCGCGACGCAGGATACGCCAGTGTTCACGACACCGGCACAGAAGCCGGAGCAGCAGAAATCAGGAAATGATCTGTGGCAAGATTATAACCTGGTTCGTGAGGCACATGGCGGAGCTATCGTGTTCTATCAGGTCGGAGATTTCTATGAGGTCTTGGGCGAGGATGCCAGAATTGTGGCGGCGGCGCTGGACATTGGCTTGACCACCCGCAATGTGGGGTTGCCGGAGCGTGTACCGATGTGCGGCATACCCGTCAACAGCAATGAGACCTTTATCACCCTGCTGCATGACAGAGGTTACGATCTTGCCGTAGTGGACGATGCAGGACAGGTTTATCCGCTTCCCGCAGACCATGCGCAAGCTCCCGTGGAGTCCCGCCCCATTGGTCGTATCGACTATCTCGCCCATAACGGGTATTCCGCGTACAGTGTTGAGTACACCGACGTGAAGCGGTTCCTGCCAGACATCCTTGACGAGAACCACTACGGCGTTCCCATGTCCATCGTTGTCTACCGGGATAAGGACGGCAATTCCATCTCCACGGACTTTGTAAGCCAGCTTGACCCTCCGCCGCAGGGCTTTGAGATCGTGGACTACGAGCAGGTGCGTCCGGAAACCTTGCTGGCACGTGCCAAACGGCTTATCAACGAATACAGCCTGCGTGAGTTTGAGAGTGAGGCGGACTTCACTGATCTGGAAAAGGTCGGCCTTGCCTATACTGAAACCGAGGATGAAGGCATCCCGGTGGAGGCCGAAGCAGACCTCATCAATTGCCGAATCAACCGCTATGTCAACGGCAGGCTTGTAGATCGCATCGAGTACGATTCATTGGAGGACATGATCCACGCTGAGTTGGAGTATATGGACTTCAATGAGCTGGTTTCCTTCACCGATGAGCAAATCGAAATGGGGATGCAGGAAACTGAGCCGGAACCGGAGCAGCCTGTCACACCGGAGAGCCGCGTGGATGAAATGCTCCGCCAGGCCAGTCTTGCCTCAGAGCTGTCGGAACAGACCGGGCAGGATGTGTTCACCTTTGAGGAAGGCAATCCACTTCCTGTAAATGTATCACAACCGGAGCAGAAACCGGCTGAGACAGAGATCGCCCCGCCGCCACCCACAGCAAGACCACGCAGCAAGGTCACGCCCACGCTGCTGTATCCGGAGATCCCGTCCGAGCGCCGTTTTGACTACCACATCGACAATGACGATCTGGGCGTCGGAACGCCGCTGGACCGATTCTACCGCAACATCCGAGCCATCCAGCTTCTCAAGAAACTGGATGATGAGCACAGGCTCGCGATGCCAACCGAGCAGGGCTTTCTGGCGGAATATGTCGGCTGGGGCGGCCTTCCGCAGTTCTTTGAAGAAGGAAACGCCCATTATGGTGAGCTGAAAGCGGTGCTGACGGATGAAGAGTATGCCTCGGCCAGAGAATCCTCGCTGACTGCGTTCTACACGCCACCTGTTGTCATCCGCGCCATGTATCAGGCGCTGGAGAATATGGGATTCAAGCGGGGCAATCTGCTGGAGCCGAGCTGCGGCGTCGGCAACTTCCTCGGCATGAAGCCGGAGAGCCTGTCGGATTCCCGTATCTACGGCATCGAGCTGGACAGCATCTCCGGACGCATCGCGCAGCAGCTATATCAGACCTCATCTATCGCTGTTCAGGGCTTCGAGAAAACGGAGCTCCCGGACAGCTTTTTCGATGTTGCCATCGGCAATGTACCCTTCGGAGATTTCAAGCTCTCGGACAAGAAATATGACAAACACAACTTCCTGATCCACGACTATTTCTTTGCCAAGACGCTGGATAAAGTGAGGCCGGGCGGCATCGTCGCTTTCGTCACCTCCAAAGGAACGATGGATAAAAGCAACCCCGGTGTTCGGAAGTATATTGCCCAGCGCGCTGACCTGCTCGGCGCAATTCGGCTACCGAACAACACTTTCAAAGGCGCAGCTGGCACAGAAGTCACTTCGGATATTCTCTTCTTCCAGAAGCGCGATACACTTACTGTCGTTGACCCCGGCTGGGTCCACCTCGCCACGGACGAGAACGGCATCACCATGAACCAATACTTCGTGAACAACCCGGAGATGGTGCTTGGTGAGATGAAGGAAGTCAGTGGGCCCTTTGGGCCGGAGACCGCCTGTATTGCCTATGAGGATCAGGAATTGGGCGAGCTGCTGTCGCAGGCCATCCAGAACATCACCGGCAGCATCCAGGAATATGACTTGGACGAACTGACCGACGAGGAAGAAGACAAGTCCATCCCTGCAGACCCATCCGTCCGCAACTTCTCCT
>JAEEGI010015568.1_pt1 | contig 15822 bp, 16 predicted proteins | sample 8958751 | NCBI WGS metagenome assembly JAEEGI01 (sample SAMN16246545, study PRJNA631951) | gut metagenome | biome: gut microbiome; feature: rumen; material: KS-attached | host: Bos | place: Iran: Karaj | collected 2018-10
GATGACGTCGACTTATGTCTCTTGATCTTACCAGTTCCGGTGAAACGGAATCTCTTCTTGGCACCGGAGTTCGTTTTTACTTTAGGCATTTTTTTTAAACTTTTAAATTGATTATTTACGAGTGGCAACGCATATACCCGGCGTTACGCACTTCATTCTTTTCATTCTTCGCTGTTCTCAGCGGGCTCGGTGGTCTCTGTGAGTTTTTTCAGGGCTTCCTCGCTGATGCGTGCATTGGCGAACAGGCCTCCACTTGCGGGTGCCTCTGATGCAGTCTCCTCAGCCTCCAGCCGTGCAGCCTCTTTGGCTTCCGCCTCACGGCGCTCACGGTCCATCTTCTGCTGGCTCTTCTTGGCGACACCGGCTTTCTTGGGAGCCATGATGATAGCCATCTTCTTGCCTTCCAGAGCGGGCAGTTGCTCAACCTTACCAAACTCCTCTAGGTCGCGTGCGAAACGAAGCAGCAGCACCTCACCCTGCTCCTTGAAGAGGATGGAGCGGCCGCGGAAGAAGACGTATGCCCTCACCTTGTTGCCCTCAAGGAGGAACTCCTTGGCGTGCTTGAGTTTGAAAGCATAGTCGTTCTCGCCGGTCTGTGGGCCGAATCTGATTTCCTTCACCTCAACCCTCACCTGCTTGGCTTTCATCTCCTTGGCACGTTTCTTCTGCTGGTAGAGGAACTTGGAGTAGTCGATGAAGCGACAAACTGGGGGCTGTGCATTGGGAGAGATCTCCACAAGGTCAACACCCTTCTGACGGGCCATTTCGAGCGCCTGACGTGTGGGCATGACGGTGGAGCCTTCGTCTCCTACAACGCGCACTTCCCTTACACGGATTTGCTCATTCACACGGTACTGATTTGTCTTTTTGTCGTTCTTCATTCAACTGTTTTATGATAAGCGGCTGCAAAGTTACTATATTTCCGATAATTAGCAAAATTTTTCCAAAAATATTTTTTCAAGTTAAGCATTTACCCAACTTTTTGGAGTTTAGGAGTTTAGAAGATTAGGAGTTTAGACAATAGCACAGATTGCTCATCGGCGATAGAACCTTATGATTTGCAAAAGTGATGTCTACACTCCTATACTCCCACACTCCTACACTCCTCTCAATTAGAGAAAGTTAATCACCACTATACTTGAAAAATGGTATGGGCTTTAGTTTAAAGAGATTCTTTCTGTGCTTGTCGTCGATGAGGGCTTTTGTAGCAGGATCCTCACATACACCGGTACGGATGTATTTGTCGAGCACCGCATAAGTAAAGCCCAGGTTGTCCTCATCAGTCTTGCCACAGAGGCCGTCCGACGGGGTCTTCACCACCAAGTCACGTGGCAGGCCCAGTTCCAGTCCCACAGCAATGACCTCCTGCACGGTGAGTCCGCCAAGGGGAGCGAAGTCGCCTGCGGCATCACCATAGCGTGTGGAGTAGCCCACCCAGTCCTCAGAGAGGTTGCAGGTGTTGGCCACACGTCCGTTCTGCGACTGTGAGACTGCATAGAGCGCCGTCATTCGCAGACGCGGCGGCATGTTGATGACAGTCTGACTCGACACCTCGGTGCCCTGCGCACCCAACTTCTCCTTCACCTCTGCCATCATTGCGTCGTAAGCCCCACCGATATTGATATTGTAGGACCTGATGCCTAAGTGCTGGATGAGTCGGAAACTATCGTTGATATCCGGTTGCACGCCATTGGGCATGGTGACACCGATGACGCGGTCCTTGCCCAACGCCTCGACACAGAGGGCAGCCACGACACTGCTGTCCTTTCCGCCTGAGACGCCTAAAACGGCATTGCACCCGGGACCGTTCTCCTCGAACCAGTCCCGGATCCACTGCACGGCAAGGTCTTTTACCTTTTTTGCATTGAATTCTGCCATAAGAATGCTCAGTCTTTTGGTTGGATATTGGTTGCCTCCAGCATCTCTGCCACCTCAGCATTGATGCGGGCGGCAAATTCCTGCATGGTCATGGTGGCCTGCTCGCCACCGCCCTGCTTACGCATGGAGACCAGTCCCTCGGCAGCCTCTTTCTCGCCTACCACCACCATATAGGGCACACGCTTGAGTTCGTTGTCGCGGATCTTGCGGCCGATTTTCTCGTTGCGGTCATCGATGGTGGCACGCACGCCCTGCTCATCGAAATAGCGAGCGACAGCCTGGGCATAGTCATTGTATTTCTCCGAGATGGGGAGGATGGCCACCTGGTCGGGTGTGAGCCAGAGTGGGAAGTGACCGGCGGTGTGCTCGACGAGCACGGCGGTGAAGCGCTCCATCGAACCGAAGGGGGCGCGGTGCACCATCACCGGGGTCTGCTTTGAGTTGTCCTCGGCGGTATACTCCAGTTTGAATCGCTGCGGCAGGTTGTAGTCCACCTGGATGGTACCGAGTTGCCAGCGGCGGCCGATGGCATCCTTCACCATGAAGTCGAGTTTCGGTCCATAGAAAGCAGCCTCGCCATACTCAATCTTGGCATCGAGGCCTTTCTCCTTGCAAGCGTCGATGATGGCCTGCTCGCTCTCAGCCCATACCTCGTCGGAACCGATGTATTTCTCCGTATCCTTCGGGTCGCGGAGGGAGATCTGAGCCTCAAAGTTGTCGAAGTTGAAGATCTTGAACACGGCCTGGATGATATCCATCACACGGAGGAACTCACCCTTCACCTGGTCGGGACGGCAGAAGATATGGGCATCGTCCTGTGTGAACGAGCGCACACGGGTGAGACCGTGCAGTTCGCCGCTCTTCTCGTAACGATAGACGGTGCCGAACTCAGCGATGCGGAGGGGCAGGTCCTTGTAGGAACGGGGCTTCATGGCGAACACCTCGCAGTGGTGCGGGCAGTTCATCGGTTTGAGCATATACTCCTCATCCTCCTCCGGTGTGTGGATGGGCTGGAAGGAGTCCTTGCCGTAGTGGGCATAGTGTCCCGAGGTGACATAGAGGTTCTTGCTTCCGATATGCGGAGTGATGACCTCCTGATAGCCGAAGCGCTTCTGTATCTTGCGGAGCATGTCCTGCAGGCGGAGACGGAGGTCGGTGCCCTTCGGCAACCAGATAGGCAGTCCCTTGCCCACTCTCTCGGAGAACATGAAGAGTTCCATCTCCTTGCCAATCTTGCGGTGGTCACGTTTCTTGGCTTCCTCGAGCATGACGAGGTATTCGTCGAGCATCTTCTTCTTGGGGAAGGAGATGCCATAGATGCGGGTCATCTGCTCGCGCTTGGCATCGCCGCGCCAGAAAGCACCAGCCACGCTGGTGATCTTGATGGCCTTGATGGCACCTGTCGACATAAGGTGCGGACCACGGCAGAGGTCGGTGAACGAACCCTGTGTATAGGTGGATATGGTACCGTCTTCGAGGTCTTCCTCGATGTGCTCGCATTTGTAGGTCTGGCCGTCGGCACCAAACTCTTTGAGGGCGTCTGCCTTGCTCACATCGCGGCGCACCACCGGCTCGTCTTTCCGTGCGAGTTCCATCATCTTGGCCTCAATGGCCGGGAGGTCATTCTCTGAGATGACATCGCCCTCCTTGGGCATCACATCATAAAAGAAACCATTCTCCACAGCCGGACCGAAGCCGAATTGAATGCCGGGATAGAGTTCCTTCAGTGCCTCGGCGAGGAGGTGCGCACTGGTGTGCCAGAACGTGTGTTTGCCCTCTTCGTCCTCGAACTTGTAGAGCGCGATGGTAGCATCGCTGAGGATGGGGCGGTTGAGTTCGACTGTCTCGCCATTGACCCCACAAGATACAACGTTGCGGGCGAGAGCCGGCGAGATGCTCTCTGCGATTTGAAGTCCGGTAACACCCTGCTCGTACTCACGCACGGTGCCGTCGGGAAAAGTGATTTTTATCATAACAAACGATACAAATATTTGTGAATTACTGATAGTAGGGCACAAAGGTAGTGCAAACCGAGCGCAATGCAAAACAAAATGCAAAGTTTTTGTTTTGCATTGCCGAGGTGCAGCCTACCTTCGGCGTAGCCAATGGTACGAATAAGCGAGGGAAAAGCCAAATTTATTTGGGCTTTTCAGAGCGAGAGTACTTTCGACGAAGTCAAAGGTAGTGCGATATACTCCCTTGTTGCTGTGAACCCATGAATCAGAAAGCACCGTATCCACGATTCCCGTCTCCACGATTCATACCTTACTTTCGTACCAAGTACCAAAGGTCGAGACCAACGCATAACGAACTGGTATATATGCCACTGCCGTCCTTCAGTTTGAACAAAGGAAGAAAACCTTGTGTGTAACCTATCGTCAAAGGACCGATTCCTGCCATCACCTGCCAGTTGGCGGAAAAACAATTTGCATGAATACGCCAATGATGGCTTTTGTCATCATCCTGATGCCTATAATTGTATCGGTCACGATCTGGGATGCAAAAATCAAGCGACACGCCTGAAAGCAAAGAGAATCTGTGCCTTCTGTCTTGAATACCCAAAAGAACAGGGACTCTTATCGTGAGGTAATTAATCGTACTTGAACCTAATGTTTCCTCTACGTCAACGAAACCAATTTTTCCATTCTCTCTCGTCGCTTCATAATCTTTATCCAAACCAATGGTCCCTCCACTCAACTGCAGTGCAGTTGTTGCGCCAAAAACATCATGACTAAGTCCTTTTGACAACTGCATCAAAGTAAAGCCAGCCTCATTTTGTCGAAGGAAACCTTCTTTTAATGGTATACCATCAGTTTTATGCCCCATGAAACCATCGCGCGGCGTCATACTTCCCACCCAAAATGCGGGCATCTGAGGGTCAAACAACCTGGGGGATTTTGGGGAAGGACACATGAGATATGCAAGAATGACATGTCCCGTATCGAAAGCATGGAAAGAATGAGACGAAACGCTATCGATCCTATTGTCAGACAGACAGTCAACGTCACTTTGTGCTTTTATATAGTTGCTAAAGATAAGCAACATCAGCATAATCATTGCTTTTTTCATCGCTTCCAAAATGGTCGTTTGTATTCACCCGCAAAAATAGGAAATAAAACAGAATATGCTTGTCTTTGTTTGTATTTCTTAACGCAATAAGTTCATTTTTGCATTATCAGTCACAGTGCCAATCGTCAACCTATCATAGAAGGTGATACGCCATCAAGCAAAATGGGGAATCAAATAGACTCCCCATTTCCTACAAACCACCAAAGAAGTGGACTGCTCATGTCTGGCTACGTGTTCTAGCCCCCAAATGGTATGTTGTGAAAAAGATTACTTGATTTTCACGGTTTCAGCACCCACTTTCAGCACATACAAACGGTTATCGGATGTCAGCGGGATGCGGATATCGGCACCGTTGCCACGGACTTTGCTTAGCAGCATGCCGCACACATCGTAGAGCATGACGTTGGTTCCACTGTTCACGCCGCTGACGATGAGTTGGCGGCCATCGATGCGCCAGGTCCAGTCTTGTGCCGCCAGGCTGCTGATTCCGTTGGATGCCCCCATGATGGCGGTCAACTCGAGTTTTTTGCATGCCGGCATGGTGAACGTGTAGACGGGCTCGTATACTTCCGAAGTGGTGGTCGAGTTGTTGGCGAGGGTCTTCACCACTTTCCACCCTGTCACCTCTCTGCCCTCGGCACCCTTGCCCTCTAGGGTCAGTTGGCGGTTGAGGAAGAACTTGCCGTCGAAATCAGCATTTCTGATGGTCACACCGTTGATAATGGTGGTGACCTCTTCTGTCATACCCTTGTTGATAACCAGAGGTGTTGGGGCTCCCAGGGCGTAGTAGTTAGCCACATGGGTGTAGAAATTATTGGTGCGCTGGTTGAGCCAGTTGCGTACGTTGTTGATTTCGTTGTTGATTTCCTGCTCGTAATCAGGATGCCATCCCCACCAGCCACCGCCGGAGTTGGCCTCACGGTGCTTGATGAGTTCGGGTTTCGCCAGATCTGCCATGGGGTCCCAGACGGCGCGTGTGCCTCTGGAGTTGAGGAAGTCGCCCATGTAGATGGCGGCATGGTCGATGAACTCGCGCTTGAAGTCGTTGTCATCCATCAGACTGCGGAACAACTGCGTGGCCTCCGAGGTATTGGCCCAGTTGTTGCTCGGGTCGTAGTTGTGGTTGTAAATCCACTCTATGGTGTTGTAGTTGGCGCTACGGCCGTAGAGTCCTAGTCCGAAGTCAGTGTCTTTCGATATCCAGCGCCAGCGGCCACCCTCGGCAGTAGGCCGCCATACAACGATGTTGTTGCCGGGGAAGTCGAGGTTGCCGTAGTAGAGGTTCATGACCATGAGGTTGATGAACTCCTGGCAGTCCATGATCTGCTCATATTCTTCCATGGTGTGCCCTGCCTGGTTGTAGAATGCCTTGAAATCGTTGTAGTTGTCGAGCGAGCCTGCCTTGAGTTCCTCGACCATCTGTCCGTTCTCTTGAGAAATCTCAATCATGTCGATATCCTCGAGTCCATTGCCTGCCTCATCCTTGTAGTTGGTATAGATGTTGTCGTCGTTGCTGCGCTCGCGGATGTTGAGCATACCCTTGTAGGTGCCGTTGAGGAAGATGACAGCCGGGCGCCAAGCCTGCCAGTCGAGGTCGGCATTCTCTGCCATGACACGCTGGATGATGGCGTCGCGCATATAGAGACCGCCGAAGTCATTGCCGGCATTGCGCAGCATGATGCTCTTGAAGTCGGTGAGACCGGGTTTCTGGTCGGGGAAGAACTCGTAATCAAACCGTTTTGTGCCAAAACGCTTGTTGGCATAGACGGCGAGCGACTTGAGCGGGTGCTCTCTCGACTGTCCTCCCATGACGCGTGTCTCGCAGAGTTGGTTGATGACGCTCTCGCTGCCCGGGGCATCAAACATCTCGATATTGATGGGTCGCCGCCAGTCTTTCTTGTTCTCCTTGTTGGGATTGTTCTTGATGATGCCTATGGCATTGTCGTTCATATACCGGTCGTCGGTGACGATGGAAATTACCGATATGGTCATATCCCTATCGAGGAAGATGTATGACTGTGCGGTGGATATGGGCGAGAGATAACCGTCACAGAACAGTTTCGCCCTGATCACCTTGTTGGAACTGATGTTGATTGGGTTTTGGTATAAGGCACTGGTGGCGGTGGGCTCACTGCCGTTGGTGGTGTAGCGGATGACCGCTCCCTCGGGGGTGTCCTCCGGCATCGAGAGAGTCAGTTGGATGGTCTGCGATGAGGTCATCACACATCCTTTCTGGCTGAACACGGGCTCTCCCAGAATGTCCGAACATATCTGTCCGCAGTTGGCACTTCCCGGTGTGGGTGTGGCCTGGTATCCCCATTCGTCGGCACCGTCGGTCTTGCGTCCGTAGGCGATGTTAGGGGCGGGCATCTTGCTGATTTTCTCTACCTTGTCTACTATCTCGTCGCCCTGGAAGAGATACACGTTGCCGTCCTTTCCCGTCTCTAAACGGAAATTAGTGTGCAGGCCGCTCTCCTCTTTATCGCAATAAACCACGACATAGGCATTGGCGGCGAGGGTCTTGTCAGGCAACTTCCAGGCTTTGCCCGGTTTGTCTTTCACACCCAATTTGTAGTCTTTGAGATTGACGGCCTCTGTGCCGCTGTTGTACAATTCGACCCATGAGTCGGGAAACTCTACCAAGTCGTCCATAATACAGTCGATGTTCGACTGCATCAACTCATTGATCACTACCTGAGCCTGAACAGAGGTGCCGAAGGCGAACAGGCCAGCAAGAATAAAATGACGATAATTCATATGTGTTGGATATTATTTTCATGCAAAATTATACGTTTTGAGAAATAAATCCTCATATCCTTTTTGAAAAAAAGGAAAATGACACTTTTTCTCAAGTAATTGGTATTTTTGCAAAGAGACAACTATCCCCTTGTCATATCCGAAATACACATTATTACTATCCAAAGGACATTTCATTCTGATTTTCTGAACAAATCGTAACCGTAAGAATTTGCCCTGGCTACCCCCTTATCCCTATAATAGAAACTGTTCAGAACGAGCATTAGAGAGTCATTGCTCCAGAGGAAAAGGCTGTCAGGGTGGTCAAGTAACTCCGGGTTCTTGCGGATTCTTTCGTCGAGGGGATAGACCAAGACCACTTTGTCGTCTCTCGTCACTACCACCGTTCCTTTTTCTTCTCTAAGCCCATAATCATCATGAGGCAGCATGATGTTGTATTTACCCAAAGAGAGGGGGCCATGGCACGTGTAACTATTGACTTCAACTGAATCACAATCGTGCATGGCATTAAAATCGGAGTCATACCAACTCCATCGGCCATACAGTTGGGTAAAGGCGTCACGCCCCATGTCTTCACGCACATAAGCAATGATGCTGCATGCCTCTTGGTATTTTTTGCAGAGCAGGCTGTCCTTGTAGATTTCTTCGATATTCAATCTTTGGACAAACTTGCCTGTTTTCGAGTCGAGCAGTTTCAATTCACTGATGCAGTGCTGCAGACGGGCATTTTGACATCTGAAACCGATGTTCTTGGCAGAGATGCCAGGGATGTAGGTAAACACGATGATGGCCGCTCCGAAAATCAGCGCCATCAATTGGAACCAACGGGTGCGGCGCCAGAGCAGCATGAGGACGAAGAGCGTCATCAGCGCACCGGCAACCAACAGATAGAAGCGGCTCTCGGTGAAACTATACAGGCGTATGCGGTAGATGGAGCCTATCCAGTACATGATGAGCGGCGGAATGGCTATCCATGTGAAGTGGCGGTAGAACCAGTCGAAATAACGCTGTTTCAGCACATACTGCATCAGCCGTCCCACGAGCGCCACCGTAATGAACCCCATGACCATCCATGCCACACCCCCTTTCGGCAAGTCCCACACCAGCACAATCTTGATGAAATATACATAGAGGATGACTGTATATATAATAACTGCCGGCGAGAGGATGAAGTTGAGAATCAACCGCAGCACCTTGACAGGTTCATTGACTTCATCCTCACCCTGCGAAATGAACGTGCAGCATACCTGCGGCGCGATGAAAAACCAGATGAACTCGTAGATATACTCGTAGATATGTTCCGATGTCTTTATGCCGAAGATATAGAGGAATGAGGCGACGATGGCTATAGCGGCAATTGTGAGCAGTCCTGAAATGACCACTCCGAAGAACAACTGGGTGACCACATGCAGGGCATGCGCCGCAAAGTTTCGGTTGTCCATGCGCCGCACGCCCACCAGCAGCAGGATGGCTGCAAGCACATAGGTGAAGGCAAAGCCGTAAGTCCATAGGAAGGGTTTGAGGTTGAGCGCCATCAATGGCAGGAACAGCAATCCCGATGCCATGTAAGCCCAACGGTTCACCTTGTGTAGCCAGAATGTCAGGACAAGCAAAGGCACGAACAACCAGAGAATATCCACATTGACAACGCTTTCATATTCTCTTGTTATACCATTCCATTCAGCGTGGCTGGTATGCCAGGCACTGATGAAGAAGAACAGGAGCCCCATGGCTGCCTCGACGGGATAATTCAATGGACTATGAAGCAGTTGCTTCAAGATATTCTTTAATCTCGTTTTCATCATTATTATATTGTGGCTGAATTATTCAAATGGATAGTTTTTTCCTCAGTGAAAGGATTTCCATTACCACTTGCAAAGATAATCTATTTGATTGAATTCACAACAATACATCTTGATGGATTGTATAAACCCATAGGTTTATTGTATGAAAAAGCATGTACTCCCACAGACAATAACCAAGCAGTCACTCTTTTATACCATTGGCGAACAAAATGGAATCTTGTTCCTCCTTTTTCTGTATTTTTCAAAATTTTGCCGTACTTTTGCATCCAAAATTCAATTGGAGACAAAAACAGTTATTAGCATGAGTGATTTCAACAAGGTTTTTCGCCACATCATACCACTCCAGATACGGTTTAATGACATAGACAAATTCGGTCATGTGAACAACACCGTGTACTTCCAGTTTTACGATACGGCAAAGACCGACTATTTTGCAAGTGTATGCAAAGACGTAGATTGGGAAAGCACTGCCATTGTCGTGGCGAAAATAGAGGCTGAGTTCGTGGCACAGATTGAGGCAAACAACCACATTGCAGCCGGAACGCGTGTCACGCGGATTGGGAACAAGAGTTTTACGCTCGAACAAGAAGTCTTCGACACTGATACCAAGGAATTGAAAAGCCGATGCCTCTCTGTGATGGTCTTATACGATTTGAAACTTCGCCAAACCATGCCATTCCCTGACTCATGGCGCAAGGCCATCATCGCGTATGAAGGACTTACCGACAATCATTAACAATCAGGGGCTGACTTCATGGAGTATCTATTCATACTCTCAGATAGTCCTCTGCATGGATATATCATTGAAGTTGGCAATAAGTTGTATGGTAGACGGTTTGTTGAAATAGTAGAATCAAACATTCTTTCATCACTTTATTCATACAAGAAAATGGGGAGTTCGTACAACGGGCTCTCCATTATTTGTACTGTATTAAATTGTACGGTATATTTGCAGCATAGAATCAAAGAGCGAAGAAAAATGAAGAAGAGAATAAGAAAGTTGTTCTTGTGTGCTGTTATTGGTAGTAATCCCCCATGGTTGGCAAAACGCCCCAGGATTGCTTTAGTTAAAGTCTGAAACGAAAGTATTTTTGCAACAACAAAAAAGAGTGTATGAGAGTAAAAATGATTCTGCCTGCCTTGCAGGAAGCCGAGAGTCCGTATTGGCGTCCCATTAAGTATTCTCTGTTTCCGCCATTAGGGTTGGCCACGTTGGCCGCTTATTTTCGCGATGACGACGAGGTGGAGATCCAGGACCAGCATGTGGAAACCCTGTATCTTGACGATGAGCCTGACCTTGTGTGCATACAGGTGTATGTGACCAATGCCTACCGCGCCTATCATATTGCCGACCACTATCGTCAAAAAGGCGTCTATGTGGCCATGGGTGGATTGCATGTCACCTCGCTGCCCGACGAGGCAGCAGAACATGCAGATACCATTATTTTGGGTCCAGGCGAAGAAGCATTCCCCCGATTTGTGGCAGACCTGCGTGCCGGTCATCCTCAGAAACGATATGTGGCGCGATGGCGCTCTATCGAAAACATCCCTCCAGTGCGCCGCGACCTCATCAAGCGTGAGAAATATTTTGTGCCCAACTCGCTCGTTGTTTCCCGCGGCTGTCCTCATCATTGCGACTTCTGCTATAAGGATGCTTTCTATGGCGAGGGAAAATCGTTCTACACCCAGCGGGTGGATGATGCACTGGCAGAGATAGACCGGTTGCCGGGACGTCATCTGTACTTTTTAGACGACCACTTGCTGGGCAGTCCCCACTTTGCCGCAGAACTCTTCGAAGGGATGCGGGGCATGGGACGAGTGTTCCAGAGTGCTGCCACGGTGGCATCGGTGCTCAAGGGCGACCTTATTGAGAAGGCCGCCGAGGCGGGACTCCGTAGCGTGTTTCTGGGTTTTGAGACCTTCTCGCCAGAGAACCTGCGGTCGAGCAACAAACTACAAAATCTGTCGAAGGACTATGTGGCAGCGGTGGAACGCCTGCACAGTCTTGGGATTATGATTAACGGCAGTTTTGTTTTCGGGCTTGACCATGATGACAAGGATGTGTTTCGCAGGACCGTTGAATGGGGTATAGAACACAGCATCACTACCGCCACGTTCCACATCCTGACCCCATATCCTGGCACCCGATTGTTTCAGCAAATGCAGCAGGAAGGACGTATTACATCCTACGACTGGAGTAAATACGACACCAGGACTGTAGTCTACAAGACGGTTGGCCTGACAGCCGATGAACTGAAACAAGGCTACGACTGGGCATACAAGGAATTCTACAGATGGAACAACATCTTCCGTGCCAGTTTCGGTCACGACAACCTGAAACAGCAGTTGGCCCACCTTTTCTACATGGGTGGATGGAAGAAATTTGAACCGTTCTGGAATTTCATGATTCGTTACGGCCATCTCAACCGCATGTTGCCTGTGTTGGAACAATTGTTGGCCAATACGAGACGCCAAAAGGCATCCCGTCCATCATTGGCCAAGACTGCATTAGGCAAAGTGGCATTCTGACTCTCCCTAATAATGACAGGCCATAACAAAAACAAAGAGATGCCCTTTTCAGAGCATCTCTTTGTTTTATGAAACAATCTACGAATACAATTACTCAGGATAGTTTCCCTCAATATAAGCCTTAATCAGTGAGGCATGCGAAAGAGGGCTCTTGGGATTATTGACATCGGGGTTGGTATTATAGTCTAACAATACCACAGGCTTGTTCTTCGAGATGATGCGCACGGCAGTGACCAGTTTCTGCAGTCTGTTCTCCAACACCCACTTGTAGCAGGGAAGGTAGATGAGTTTGCGTGCCGTCAGATAATCCAAGAGTTCTTCGCCATGCACCCCCTTGCGATGACCAAGACACTTGCCATACTTGCGGGTGGTACGCTTCAGGTTCTTCATGTCGCGTTTCGAGAAGAAAGACCTATCCACATCAGCAGTCTCGAAAACCTTCAGACCTTGCCAAATGCCCTCAACGCATACTGCAACCAAACCATCTGTGAACGGAACAGGAATACCACCATTGGGATAAAAGGGACTGAACTTGACGAACTCATCCTGGGCCTTGCTCGTCACGTCGATGATCATTGCGTCGGGATACTTAGCCTTCAGCGATTCAAGTGATTTCCGTTTTGACTCAATAATAATCATAGGCTTCCTTTTTAAATTTGAAACTGAAGCAAAGTTACCACTTTCCTTCGAATAAACATTGATTTTCATCATAAAACTACAATTCAATCTATATTATACCCACCATCAGGCTTATTATATTGCCAATAAATAGGAAAAGTAATTCATTTGCGTAAAAAATACACAGAAAAATTTGAAAAAATATAAAAAATTGTCCTATTTTTGCAGTATATAGATTACGCAATAACAAATTAAGGGAATGGTAATAAGAATAGTGGTGTATAGGGTATTGTGTTAAAATATAGTTAAATTGGTGCAAAACCCTTGCAAATGGCAGCCATGGCTATTATACTAGAAATAGGAAACCTGTTTTAAACAATCAAAACGAACAGAATGCAAAACAAAGGAATTATCGGAACTGTCTGTGGCGACATCATTGGCTCGGTCTATGAGTTTCGCATGACAAAGGACATAAATTTCAAGTTATTCACCCCCCAGTCGACATTTACCGACGACACTGTGATGACCTGTGCAGTGGCAGAGTGGTTGGTGGACGACCCTAAACACTCTCATGAGCATTTAGTCAAAATCATGCATCGCTATGGCGAGGAATACCCGCACAGAGGCTACGGCGGTATGTTCGGAAGGTGGCTTAGGAACCATTTGACGGAGCCTTACAACTCGTTCGGAAATGGTTCTGCCATGCGTGTGAGTGCTTGTGGTTATTATGCCCAATCGTTTGAAGAGGCCCTTCGATTGGCACAGATTTCTGCCGAAGTTACTCACAGCCATCCCGAGGGAATCATCGGAGCACAGGCTGTTGCTGCCATGATATATCTGTTGCGTAGTGGTGAGTATTCCGAAAAGTGGAAAGCATTTCTCAAGAATCACTGCTTCTATGACATTGACAAAATAATCGAGAACTGGGAGACCATACAGCGCGACTACGTTTTTGACGTCACTTGTCAAGGTTCTGTTCCAGAGGCGATTTATTGTGCAATGAAGAATATCTCCTCCCCAATGGGATATGAAAATACGGTCAGGGAAGCCGTTTCACTCGGCGGCGATGCCGATACACAGGGAGCCATTGCCGGTGGTATTGCGGCAGCCGTCTGTGAAGTTCCCGACGAGATACTTAACGAATGCCTTGACAGGCTGGAACCACCATTGGTTGATGTGATTGACCAATTCAACGAAGTTTGCAACCAACAATCTGCGAGGTAAAAGGAGGCGGCAATGCCATCTCGTCGGCAACGAAATGGCTCAGTTAAGAGAGCAACAAGAAAAATCATCAAGTAAACCGAATAATATGGCGAATGACAATCATGACGAGGCGCATCTTCGCAATCTCATGCGATTTGTCCATGCCCAGGACAGCGGTGGCATTTATGAAGGAACTGGCACTTATGCCCAAGCCCTTCAAGAAGTGAAGGCAGGGTATAAACGCGGGCATTGGATGTGGTATGTGTTTCCACAGATGAAAGGCTTGGGAAAATCGGAGATCTCAGAATTCTATGGCATCAACGGACGCGAAGAGGCCAAGGCCTATATCGGGCATCCCGTGCTGAAAGAGAGACTTGTTGAGATTTGCGAGGCAGTGCTCAACAATGAACATTCGGCCTATGACATCTTCGGGGCAGACATCATCAAATTCCGTGCCTATATTCTGCTCTTTGCGTCGGTTTCCGACATCCCCGTTTTCAAACTAATCAAGAATAAATATAAGTGGTAATAAGACGTTGAAAATCTCTCTATTATAACCAACCTTAATCCATTGCATGATGAAAACTAAAGCCGCAACATTACTCACCTTGATGTTTCTTGTATCATGCTTCTGTGCATGTGGAAGTTCGGATAAAAAAGACATACCGTATGGTTTCAAAGAAGCCGGTGAATCCAATGACAGCATCCAGGGAGTATTCTTTGACACCCCATACGGTGCAAGCGTAGAAGAATTGGTTTCAAACTTTGATATTGCTGGTTTTTCTCCTGACACCCAAAAATCAACAGATGATATGCTATATTTCAAATATAGAAATGACAAGCAATTCGGATTTGAAGGAAAGGGTTGGGAAAACCTGATGGTCTATTTCGTGGACAACCAATTTTGCGAAATCAGTTTCTTCAACATCTTCAACAACAAGGATGATGCGTTGAAGGATTATGACGACTTGCTGAAAAAGATTTCCTCCAAATACAAAATGACGGAAATGGAACCCTGGAACAAGGAAACTATCAAAACCCATACGGCTATATCTCAAACAGATGAAATGATGTCTATTCAGTGCGACTCAAGTCTTACAGAGGACAAGAAGGTGCAATATAAAGTGAATTTACAATATTATCTTAAAAATTTGTAATAAATACCAGTGTCAAAGAGAGAGACATAAGGCCATAGCGCATAACCGATTCCACCGAAACCATCAGAAGCATCATGAACAAGAAGAAATTCTACATCTATCGCAGAGAGGCGAGGAAGGGAAGCCAAGCCTATTCACCAAAGCCACACTCTGCCCCACATTACGAGGGCAGGTACATAGAGGGCATGGAAGAATGGGCTTCATGGTACTGCATCAACAAGAAGGATGACGGCACGTATGAAGCCGAACTGGACGAGGCATGGGACGAAGGGAGCCACTACGGCGGAGGGACGATTACCGTGGACATCCCCAAGGAATGGTTTGAACTTTCATACGATGACTTCCTCAAACACATAGTCACACTGGCAGCAGCCTCGCATTATGGCTTCACGGCTGACGACCTGAAACAGAAAAAAGGATTAAAGGAGTTCTTTGAATATGATAAATAGGAACCACGAATAACACGTACTGCAAATCGAGAAACTCGCAATGTGTCATCATCAAAACAGTTGTAGTTGGGTGCACTATTGCCGGGCAAAGATACAGCCAAACTACAACTGAAACAATGTGTATTATATCGTATGAACTACAAGAAGTTGAGTGAAAGCGAAAAATCAATATTCTGACATATTCCAGATAGTTTTTCTGTCAGTGTATATCTCTTCCTCTTCATCAAAGGTGTCGTTCACGTTGGCGAAGTCATCACCTGGTTGAGATGCGAAACCGATCGTTTCCATCAGTTGATCAACGACAACCACGCATATTTCAGGTTCTATATACTTTCTTCATTTAATTATCAATTATCG
>JAEEGI010015578.1_pt1 | contig 15817 bp, 18 predicted proteins | sample 8958751 | NCBI WGS metagenome assembly JAEEGI01 (sample SAMN16246545, study PRJNA631951) | gut metagenome | biome: gut microbiome; feature: rumen; material: KS-attached | host: Bos | place: Iran: Karaj | collected 2018-10
ATACCTTTCATCTATAAGTCTTCAGATAACATGATGATCACGATGCTCCGTCAGCTCGATGCCGGATACTCCGATGAATACGGTAATATCGGTATCTTCAATGACACGACCACTTCGATTCTGCATACTATCGCAGATGAAGTTGGGCAGGGTGCATTCTCTACGTTTACTGTATCCGGTTACCCCGGTAACTTCATTAATGCAGGTCAGTGTATCTTTGGTGTTGACTCTACTGCCGGCTCTACATGGATGGGTCCTGATGCTCCGCTGTCTGATATACACGAGAGCAATGTCGTTGACTTCGAGATGGTGGTAAGACCTGTTCCGCAGTTTGATACCGAGAACCCTCAGATGATCTCTCAGGGACCTTCAGTGTGCGTCTTTAATAAAGAAGACCCGCAGGAGGTGCTGGCTTCATGGCTTTTCGCGCAGTATCTGCTTACAAATGATGTGCAGATCGCGTATGCGGGTACGGAAGGTTATGTTCCGGTAACCACGATGGCGCAGGAGTCGCAGGCTTATCAGGACTACCTTAACGATCCTAATGAGTACAGCATAAAGATAGACGTAACGAATATGTTCCTGGAGAACATCAACAATACATTCGTGACGCCCGTATTTAACGGCTCCACGTCGCTTCGTAATGCGGCGGCGCAGCTTATCAACAATACGGTCAAGTCTGTCCGAAGGCGTGAGACTATCGATGATGCGTATATCGAGAACCTGTATGAAGAGGTGACGGCACTTTACCGTTTGGACCAGTTGTCGGCTTCTAAGGACAGCAGGGCGGAACTTGGTGCACTGCCTAAGGAGTCCAAGATCCTGCTGATTACACTTGGTGTAGTTTGGATAGGAATAGGAGCATATTTTGGATGCGATTTGGTTAAAAAGCGCAAAAAGAATTGACAGCTCTTTAATACGCTGAAAATTAGACTATAATTACATTGATGTTGGCGGACGTATAACTATACCAAATGTCCGTAAGAAAGAAGGGTATTTATATGAAGGCAATGAAGAAGGTTTTGTCCCTCGCTGTTGTTGCTGCTATGGCTCTTTCAGTATTCGCTTGTGCTGCTGACACAGCTGCTGAGACGGAAGAGACACAGGCTGCTGTTGATTACGAGTACATGTCTTATGCTGAGTATGATGCAGCTGCTCTCGACACAGAGGTAACAGTTCTTTGTACAGTTATGGCTACACAGTCCTGGTGGGAAGACCAGATTACTGTTTACGCTCAGGCTTTTGACGGTGACGGTGCTTATTTCATCTATAACATGGCTTGCTCCGAAGAGGATTCTGAAGGAGTTTATGAGGGCGCTACAATCCTCGTAACAGGTTATAAGAGTGAGTGGGAAGGTGAGATCGAGATCACAGATGCTACATTCGAGTTCACAGATCTCGCTCAGGAGAATCCTATGGCTCCCGTAGATCTTACAGCTGATTTTGGTAACGATGAGGCTCTTATCGCTAATCAGAACAGAAACTTCACAATGACAGGTCTCACAGTTGAGGCTTCCGGTGATAACGGTGAAGCATTCCTCTACAGCTGGGATGGTTCCGGTTCACAGGGTGATGACCTCTATTTCACAGTTTCCAACGGTGAGACAACAATGACTTTCACAGTTGAGTCTTATCTCACAGGTGCTGACACTGATGTTTATCAGACTGTTGAGGCTTTGAACGTTGGTGACACAATCGACGTATCCGGTTTCCTCTACTGGTATCAGGGTGCTAATCCGCACATCACAGGCGTAACAGTTAACTGATAACAGGTGTAAAACTTAAGTGAACAAACGGCCGTGGAGAAATCCACGGCTGTTTCTTTTGCTATAATCGAATATAGCAATTAAGGAGGTACAGAATTATGGCTGATAAAGATGTACTTAACAAAGCAAAAGAACTCGCACCTGATGATCTCGAGCAGGTTACCGGCGGTCTTCTGGATAGTTTGACTCAAATTGAACAGGTTACTCCCGGTCAGTTCAGAGACATGCTTCCTAATGAGAAGAACTTGAACGGATGTGACGGTAAGCGTGACTATCCTAATAAGACTGTTCATCCAGGATAAACGTGCCGACCGGTTTACTTAGTGATATAATCAAGTAAAATTTAGGAGGATGCGTTTATGGCGGATAAAGAGAACGGCAAGGCGCTTGTTGATGAGATAAAGAATGCTCCCACACCTGATCAGATCAAGGAGTCATCTCCTTTGGTCGTACCTGCGGAGCCTAAGTCAGAAGTTAAGGTAGAGGTCCCGGAAGAAGTGAAGGCTGCAGCAGCTGCTCCCGCAGTTGTTGATAAGTCAGCACAGGACAGGATCGCAGCTGAGCAGAAGGCGATCAAGAAGGCTGAGAAGGAACAGGCTAAGAAGCAGGCCAAGATAGATAAGAAGGCTAAGCAGGCTGCCGAGTTCCAGGCTAAGATCGAGCAGTGTCCCAAGGACTACAGACCGGTTACTACAGGAGTATTCTTCTGGTGCGGTCTTCTGTGTGCACTTCCTGTAATCGGTGTCGTCTTTACAATACTCTTCGCACTGATCCCTCGTAATAAGAACTTTAAGAACTTCGCAAGAGCTCTTCTTGCTTGGTATCTCATATTCTTTATCGTTATGCTGGTATTCGCGCTTGTGATCACTCTGGTTATGGGTCAGGATATCGCAGACTACATCTGGCCGTTCGAGCAGTTCTTCTCAGATCTGGCCAGCGCGTTCGGACACTGATACGGCTTACAATTGATTATATGAGGACCGCGGGACTGCCTGCGGTCCTTTTTTGTATCTGTTAAAACACCGCGATGCCACTTCTTTGTAACATTGTTACCCTAGAATAGTCTTATCAAGATGAAAGTGAGGAAGTGTCGCTATGGAAGAAGTACTTATCTCGAAGAAAGATCTTCTGAGGGTCACTCATATTTCTTACGGAACACTCTACAGATGGAAGAGATTGGGATTGATCCCTGAGAGTTGGTTTATCCACAAGGCTACGGACATCGGTCAGGCGACATATCTGCCGCGCGAGAAGGTCATTACAAGAATCGAGCGCATTAAGGAACTCAAGAGCGAGCTGACTGTAGAGCAGATGCAGGAACTTTTCTCTGCTAATGTTAAGAGCTTCAAGATTCCTTTGAAGGACTTTACAGACCTTAATATCGTAAGCAAGCTTGCAGTAACTGCTTTCACAAGCATCTTCCCCATGAAGGATAAGCTCGACTTCAACGATGTATTCTCTATGTACGTTGTAGATCACCTGATGAAGCTTTCAGGCTTCTATCTTGAAGATGCTAAGCAGGTATTAAGACTTCTTTGCAAGTATCTGTCCCGTGAGGCTTCCAAGGATTATCAGCTCATCCTCCTTCGTAAGATGGGCGTTCCTATGACAGTTCTTGTTAAGGGAGATGAGGACATCCTCCTCGAGGACAGCACAGAGATCATTGCTTGTGCCAACCTCGTAGAGTTCGAGTCTGCTTTGAAGAACAGGTTGATCGCATAATGGCTGGCAAGATAGATAATCTCGCCACAAGGCTGACGGTTCTTTCTGAACCGATGCGTCTGGATATCCTGATGATAATAAGCGCGGCAGGAACATGCTGTGCAAGTGATATCCTTGAGCATTTTGATATCACTCAGCCGACTTTGTCCCATCATATGAGCGTGCTTGTCGAGAATGAACTCGTAACTGCGAAGAAGATCGGAAGGTTCATGCAGTACAGTATCAATAAGCCTGCTGTCAACGAACTTAAGAAAGTTCTTGATGCTTTGTGTGCTGACACATCTGCTCCTGCGGTTAAGACTGAAGAGCCTGTCCGCCGTGAGAAAAAGAAGGACAAGGACAAAAAGAAGAAGAAAGACAAGAAAAAGAAGAAATAGTCAGTTGAACAAGGACTCCCCGATCAGGGGAGTCCTTATCAGATGTGGCATTTTTGAATTATTAGCACATTATTAACTTTTATCTATTCAAAAAAAAGTGCAATTATTCTAAAATATATTTATCCGGCAACGGACAATAGTAACATTGCAAGGAGATGCCAATATGATCAAGATTATTGCGGGTGAAAAGGGTTCAGGAAAGACAGCTAAGCTTGTTGATGATATCAACACAGTTGCAAGACAGGATAACAACATTGTCTGCATTGAGAGAGGCAGCAGACTCGATCAGCTTCTTAAGCCCAACGTAAGACTCGTTAATATGAAAGAATACCCTGTTGAGGGTTTTGACCAGCTCTTAGCTTTTATCGGCGGTATCTGCTCTAAGGATTATGATCTTACTCACATCTATATCGACAGTATCTTCAAGGTAGCAAATGAGAGTGATATGGCTGCTCTCGAGAGCTTTATCACAAAGCTTGACGCTTTCCTCAAGGATACACCGGTTACGGTTACGATCATCCTCAGCGGCAAGGTAGATGACCTTCCCGAAGCGGTTAAGGCTTACGTCTAAGTGTCTTTTATAATTTAATAATAAGAAACGGGCTTGAAAGAGCCCGTTTTCTTATGTTAATATATTTGCGTTCAGATATCTTTTTGTGTGAACGAGCTTGTGAAAGCTCGTTTTTCTTTTACAAAAACTTATGAAGGAGGATCGGATGGCAAAAAGATCAAAGACCGCGCAGGAAGCTTACGACATCGCTAAGCCCGAAGCGGAGAAGATGGGTTTTGATCTCGTAGACGCCGAGTACAAGAAGGAAGGGCAGGATATGTTCCTAAGGCTCTTCATCGATCGCAAGGGCGGTATATCGATCGACGACTGCGAAGCATTCAGCAAAGTCATCGATCCGATATTTGACGAGAAGCTCAAGTGCGATGCGGATTACTTCGAGGTAAGCTCGCCGGGATTAACAAGACCTCTCGACGACATCTCGGATTACGTAAGGTACGAAGGCGAGAAGATTGATGTAAGCCTCTTTAAGGCAGACGAGACGGGATCTAAGAAGTTCACGGGCACGATAGTTTCTGCTCATGACGATAAAGTCCTTTTCGAGAAGGACGACGGCACACAGGCCGAGCTTACGTTAACGGATATAAGCAAGGCTATAAGACACATTGATTTTTAATTTTTGGAGGTAATTATAATGGCAAAGAAGAAGGAAACTAACGAGGAGCCTCAGGATAGCGTTCTTGACGCGATCAAGATGCTCGCGAAGGAAAGGGGCATTGACGAGGAAGAGCTTATCAAGGCTGTAGAAGACGGTATCGTTACAGCTTACAGACGTGAGTTTAGTGGCGGTATCATCGAGACTGTTGAAGCTGAGATCGACCGCGAGACAGGTGAGATCTACGTATACCAGCTCAAGGAAGTCGTTGATGAGGTTGAAGATCCCACTAACGAAGTTTCTCTCGAAGAAGCACAGGCTGCAGATCCTGATGTAGAGCTCGGTGACTCACTTGAGTACGGTCTCGATGTTAAGGATCTCGGAAGACTTGCTGCTACAGCTGCCAAGAGTGCTATCTCACAGAAGGTAAGATCTGCTGAGCACAAGAGAATCTCCGAGGAGTTCTCCGGCAAGATCGGCGAGCTTACAACAGGTACTATCGTACGTAAGGATGCAAGAAGCGTATACGTTGACATCGGACACGCTGAGGCAGTCCTTCCCAGAAATCACCAGATGAGAGGCGAGAACTACGATACAAACAGAACAATGAAGTTCCTCGTACTCCGAGTAGAAGAGCACAATGACCGTCCTTCTATCACAATCTCAAGAACAGTTCCTGAGCTCGTTGAGAAGCTCTTCGAACTCGAGATCCCTGAGATCAAGTCCGGTGAAGTTATCATCAAGGGCATCACAAGAGAGCCCGGATCCAGATCCAAGGTTGCTGTTTATTCAAGAGACGAGAACATCGACGCTAAGGGTTCCTGCGTAGGTCCCAGAGGTCAGCGTGTTCAGACGATCATGAATGAGTTGGGCGGCGAGAAGATCGATATCATCGATTGGAACGAGGATCCTGCTCTGTTCATAAGTGAAGCACTCCAGCCTGCTAAGGCAGTAAGAGTCGATACGGAGATCACAACTAAGGAAGACGGTCACGTTGAGCGTTACGCTAAGGTTATCGTTCCTGATCAGCAGTTCAATCTCGCTATCGGCAGATCCGGTCAGAACGTAAGACTTGCTGCTCACCTTACAGGTTATAAGATCGACATTAAGAGAGAGTCCGAGGATGCATCCGAGGCTACAAGATCTGTTATTGATAAGTTCATGGTAGCTGAGCAGGAAGACGAGGCAGCACAGGGCGAGGGAGAGCAGTCAGAAGCATGACGAACCCCGCACCTAAGAAGCAACCCCAAAGGATGTGTGTATCCTGCAGAACGAGACGCGACAAGAAGGATCTTGTCCGCGTGACTTTGAAGGATGACGGCACTTTAACGGTAGACCCGACAGGGAAGCTCCCGGGAAGAGGCGCGTATCTTTGCAAAGATGAGAAGTGTATCAAGACTGAGCTTAAGGCACATCGCATATCGAGAGGCCTGAACGCTCAGATGAGTGAGGAGGAGCTTACTAAGCTCTCCGAGGAGATATTGAAGCTTTGTCAGACGAACTGAACATCTTAAGATTTCTGGGACTGGCAGCTAAGGCCGGTAAGGTCACATCGGGTTTTGACCAGGTGGAGGCCGCTATCCGCAAGGGTAACGTCAAGCTGCTCATCCTGTCGACTGACATATCAAGGAATACGCTCTCGCAGCTGCTTGATATAGGAAGCAAGAACAATATCGACATGCCGGATGCATACAGTTTCGCTACGAAGGAACAGTTGGGAAGAGCCATAGGCAAACCTGACAGAGCTGTAGTAGCGATAACGGACGAGGGGTTCGCGGGTAAACTCTCCGCGATGCTTTCCAAGGAAGATTAATTAGGAGGAGATTCATTAATGAGTGAGAATTCCGAGAAGGATAAGAAGCTGCAGGTGGCGAGCAAAGGTGTCTCGGGTACCAAAGAGCTCAAGGTAAGACGCGTTCATAAGAAGAAGGCGGAACCTGAGGCTGAAGCAGCGAAAACCATAGAGAAAGAGGCTCCCAAGGCTGCTGAAGCAGTCAAGGTTGAAGAGCCTGTTGCTGAGGCGCCCAAGAAGACGACTAAGGCAGCTGCTTCCAAGACTGCTGCTAAGGCAACAGAAGAGGCTCCCAAGAAGACAACAAAGGCTAAGAAGGCTGATGCTGAGGAGACTCCTGCAGAAGAGAAGCCTAAGAAGACTACAAGAGCAAAGAAGGCTGCTGAAGAACCTGCAGCTGAAGCTCCTGTTGCTGAGCCTGCAGAAGAGAAGACAACAAAGAAGTCTTCCAAGAAGACTGAAGAGGCAGCTGAGCAGAAGCCTGCTGAGCCTGAAGTTAAGGCGGAAGAGCCTAAGGCTGAGCCAAAGAAGGAAGAGCCTAAGGAGGAACCTAAGGCTGAACCCAAGGCAGAGGCAGCTCCTTCAATCGACAGAACAAAGATCTCATCTGCAGTTGTTGCTATGCCTGAGACTGTAAGAACATCCACCATCATTCCTGAGAAGAGATACGGAAACAGGAACGGCGGATATCAGGGCGGCGGCTACAACAGAGCAGGCGGTCCCGGCAGAGGACCGAGGCCTCAGGGTCAGGGCGGCGGCTTTAACAGAGCAGGCGGTCCCGGAAGACCTGCAGGAGGTTTCGCTAAGGATAAGGATGAGGAAGGCGGCAATGCACATCCTGCTGCAAGAAGACCTTCCAAGCCGAAGTCTGATGCACCTATGGAAGAGATAAAGAAGAGCAGATCTTCTTATGCAGAGAAGTCAGCTTTCGATAAGAAGCATGACGACAGAGACCGCGACAGACAGGGCGGCAATAACGACAGACGTTTGAAGAACAGAGGCAGTCAGTTCAACGGCCGCATGTCCACAGGTGACGACGAGTATGATGATTATTCATACGGCAGAAAGAAAAAGAAGAAGAACTCCTACGAGGAGTCTGCAGCTGAGATTCAGGCTATCACTGATATCCAGATCCCTCCTTTCATCACTGTAAAGGACTTCGCTGAGGGAATCGGCAAGAAGTCTTCTGATGTTATCAAGGAGCTCATGGTCAAGCTCGGCGTTATGGCTACAATCAACCAGGAGCTCGACTTCGATACTGCTTGCCTGCTCGCTGACGGCTTCGGCATCAATGCGACACTCCTTGAGGAGAAGACAGAGGAGGATATCCTCTTTGATGATGACGATACACTCGTAACAGAGAACATGGAGACAAGACCTCCTGTTGTCGTTGTTATGGGTCACGTTGACCATGGTAAGACTTCATTGCTCGATAAGATCAGAGCATCTTCCGTTGCTTCTGGCGAGGCCGGCGGTATCACGCAGAAGATCGGTGCTTACACTGTAAGAGTTAAGGGCAGACAGATCACATTCCTTGATACGCCTGGTCACGAAGCGTTCACAACGATGAGAGCCCGTGGTGCTCAGGTAACGGATATCGCTATCCTTGTTGTTGCTGCTGATGACGGTGTCATGCCTCAGACAATCGAGGCTATCAACCATGCTAAGGCAGCAGGTACAGAGATCGTTGTTGCTATCAACAAGATTGATAAGCCCGGTGCTAACCCTGATAAGGTTAAGCAGGAATTGACACAGTACGAGCTCATCCCTGAGGAGTGGGGCGGTTCCACGATCATGGTTCCCGTATCCGCTAAGAAGGGTGAGGGTATTGATGATCTCCTCGAGAATGTTCTTCTCGTAGCAGACGTACTCGAGCTCAAGGCAGATCCTAAGAGACAGGCTAAGGGTACAGTTATCGAGGCACAGCTCGATAAGTCCAGAGGTCCTGTAGCTACAGTACTCGTTCAGAGAGGTACTCTGAAGCAGGGTGACTCCGTTGTCTGCGGCGCTATGATCGGTAACATCAGAGCTATGTACGACGATAAGGGTGAAGTTCTTAAGAAGGCCGGCCCTTCCATTCCTTGTGAGATTTTGGGCCTTCCTGAAGTTCCTTCTGCAGGTGAGGTTCTCTATGCAGTTAAGGACGAGAAGATGGCAAGACAGCTCGTTGAGAAGAGAAAGATCAAGCAGCGTGAGGAGAAGATCAGAAAGAGCTCCAGAATGTCTCTTGAGAATCTCGCAGCTCAGATGGCTGAGGGTAACGTTAAGGATCTCAACCTCATCGTTAAGGCTGACATCCAGGGTTCCGTTGAGGCTGTTACACAGTCCTTCGAGAAGCTCAGTAACGAAGAAGTACGTGTTAAGGTTGTACACGGCGCAGTTGGTGCCATCAACGAGTCCGATATCGTTCTCGCTGACGTATCCAACGCTATCATCATCGGCTTTAACGTTCGTCCTAATGCGATCATCACAGAGAAGGCTAAGGAAGCCGGCGTAGACATCAGACTCTACGACGTCATCTATAAGGCTACTGAGGATATCGAGAAGGCTATGAAGGGTATGCTTGCTCCTACATTCGAGGAAGTTGTACTCGGTCACGCTGAGATCCGTGAGTTGTTCAAGGTGTCTGGCGTAGGTACGATCGGCGGATGTTATGTAACAGATGGTAAGATCATCAGAAACTGCGGTGTACGTATCCTTAGAAACGACATCGTTATCCATACAGGTGAGCTTGCTTCACTGCAGAGACTCAAGGATTCCGTTAAGGAGGTTAACTCCGGATTCGAGTGCGGTCTGTCTGTAGCAAACTACAACGACATCAAGGTCGGTGACGTTATCGAAGCATTCACAAGCCAAGAGGTAGAAAGAGATGCGTAGGAATCGCGCCGAGATAGTCGGCGATGAGATGAGAAAGGTCATGCAGGATATCATCAGCAATGAGTTGAAGGACCCCAGGGTCCCCCTGCTGACTTCGGTCACGCAGGTCAAGATGACCCGTGACCTGTCTCATGCGACCGTATTTATCTCCGTATTTGGTAATGATCAGGATAAGAAGGAAGCCCTTGACGCCATTGAAGGCGCCACGGGTTTCATTCGTTTCCAGATGTGCAAGAGGATCAACTTAAGACTTGCTCCCGAGCTTCACTTCAAGATAGACAATACTCTTGATGAAGCAGCCAGAATGGATGCGATCATCGATAAGGTCAAGGCTGAAGACAAGGCAAGAAGGGAAGAGCTCGGTCTTCCTGAAGAAGACGAGAGCGAGACAAACGAAGAAGGATAACTTCATGAAAGAGCGTTATTGCGAAGGTGCTTCCAGAATGGCGAAGCTCATTCTGGAGAAAGCTGAAGATCTTAAGAAGACAGACGGAGCTGCTCTTGTGTTCCCGCACAGGAGCGTTGACGGTGACTGCATAGGATCATCCTGTGCAGTGACGTCCGTACTTAGAATGCTTGGAGTAAATGCATGGGTCTGCATGCCTGAGGAACTTCCCGATAATATGGATTTTCTTAAGGTTGAGGATCTGTTGTTCTATCCGCCCGAGGGCTTTGCCGAAGGTGATCTGATGGTTAACGGAAAGCATTATGATCTTGCTTTCTCTGTTGACTGTTCTGAAGGTCACCGCATGGGCGATGAGAACTGTAAGATCTTCGAGATCTACGATGAAGCCCTCGACATCGATCACCATGAAGTATCACATCTGTCATCTGAGATGAAGTGGATCGATCCCGGTTCTTCATCTGCATGCGAGATGGTCTGGTATACGGTTCTTAAGATAAGCGAGCTTATGGGTAAGACTGTCAATGAGATCGTTGACGTAAGAACCGCTAAGTGCATCATGGCCGGAATCGTTACAGATACCGGAAGATTTACTTATTCGAATACAAAGCCTGAGACACTTGAAGCTGCAGGTGCACTCATGGAACTCGGCGGCGATATAACAGAAGTCTGCTACAACCTGTTCGATCTTAAGACGCCTGAGGAGTTTGCCATATCTAATGCCGCATGCTCTCAGGCAAGATTCTGCTGTGACGGCAAACTTGCGATAGCAGCAGTTACTGCTGATATGTTTAAGCAGTACAACGCACGTCACGATGCGCTCGCAGGTGTAGTAGAGAAGCTTCGTGATGTCGGCGGAGTTGAGTTCTCATGCGTGTTAAGAGAAGTTGGCGACAATACTATAAGAGCAAACTTAAGATCCAAGACTGACTTCGACTGTTCTGAGTTTGCCGAGAAATACGGCGGCGGCGGACATAAGCGCGCTGCAGGCTTTAACGTTACAGGCAAGGATATCAATGACCTTGCAGATGAGATCGTAAGAGAGGCTTCTAAGTTTCTATGATCCCTGACGGCATCATCCTTCTCGACAAGAAGAAGGGCATCACATCGATGGCTTCGGATAACTTCATTAAGAAGCTTGCGGGCACACGCAAGGTAGGTCACAGCGGTACTCTGGATCCTTTCGCGACGGGTCTGCTTCCTATCTTTACGGGCAAGGCCCTTAAGGTCATGCGCTACACGGACGACTACGATAAAGCATACGACTGCACTTGTGTATTCGGTGTGAGCACGACCACGATGGATCCGGAAGGAGAAGTGGTCGAGACGAAGACTCTCACGGGTTCCGATGAAGAGTTTGAGAGTATCCGTAAAGCTTTCGAGAAACTGTCTCATATTACTGAGCAGGTCCCGCCGGTGTTCTCCGCTAAGAAGATAGACGGACAGAAAGCTTACGATCTTGCACGTAAGGGAGTTGAGGTTCAGATGCCTTCACACCCCGTGAAGATATATTCTCTTAATATCAACGACATGCGCTACGAAGACGGCAAGATCTATACCGACCTAAGCATCGCGTGCTCGAAGGGAACATACATAAGGTCCATCTGCGACGACGCGGGTAAGATCACGGGCTACCATGCACATGCACTTACATTAAGACGCACCAAGGCAGGCCCGTTTGACGTTAAGGATGCGTATACGGAAGAGCAGCTTTCTGCTATGGCGGAGGCTAATGACTACAGCTTCATCGTACCGCGCGAAAAGGCGATGGACAGCATGCACAGGATTGAGCTTTCTTCATCGCAGTATAAAGAAGTAAAGCTTGGAAAGAAGATATCTTCTGAAGTCTTCGCTTCACTTGAAGATGGAATGCGTGTAGCAGCTTTCCACGATGGAGAGCTTACTGCCGTAATGTACAGGGATAACGATATTATGCGTATAGAAAGGATGCTCGCAGTTGATTAATACGATAACGACCATCTGCTATCTTGATACACTGCCTTACCTTCATAAGGGAAGGGCTGTGGCTTTGGGTTTCTTCGACGGAATCCATATGGGCCACCAGCAGATAATCAGGCAGACAGTAAAGACTGCGGCTCTTGAAGGTCTCACTTCTACAGTGATGACGTTTATAAACTTCAACAAGACAGACAACGGTGTTCTTACTACACTCGAAGAAAAACGTGAGCTGCTGTCAGCGCTCGGTGTGGGAGAATTGCTTGTGCTTGATTTCGCGCAGGTAAAGGACATGCCTGCAGAAGGCTTTCTTAACGAGATTATTCTCATGAAGCTCTCTGCAAGAGCGATACTTGCGGGTACCGACTACAGGTTCGGCAAGATGGCTTCCGGAGATGCTGAACTTCTTAAGAAGTTTGGCCTCGAGAAGGGAATAGAGGTCTCTATCTTCGAGGACAAGCTCTACGGCAGTGAGAGCAGGCGCCTCTCTTCCACGTGGCTTCGCGAGGCTGCAGGGGAAGGTGACGTTGAACTTTATGCCAAGCTTTGCGGAGGAAAGTGCTTCTCTTATTCAGGAATGGTTGTTCACGGAAGACAGCTTGGAAGGCAGCTCGGATTTCCTACAGCAAACCTTCTTATTCCTGAGGATAAGTTTAAGGTTCGCCGAGGCGTTTATGTGTCGTGCGTGCACCTAGGTTCGAAGAAACTTTACGGCGTCACGAATGTCGGATTAAGGCCCACGGTCAATGATTCTGAAGATGCGGAGACTGCCGAGACTTATATCTTTGATTTTGATGAGGATATCTACGGCGCAAGGATCAAGGTGGAGCTTTTAAGCTTCGTAAGACCTGAGTGCAGATTCTCTTCGACGGATGAGCTGGCGTCGCAGGTTGAACAAGATAAGCAAACTGCAAAGACATGGCTTACAAAAAATGGTAAAATCTCCCCGTATAACGAGGTATAAATATGTGTGAAGTTCGTTTTCCTTTTATAGGCATTACGGTGCAGGTGGATCCTGTAGCATTTAGGATAGGTACTTTTGAGGTTTACTGGTATGGCATTCTTATCGCTGCTGCGATGATCCTGTGCGGTCTTTTGGCAGTTAAGCAGGCTAAGGTCAACAAGTTCTCCGAAGACCTTGTCTACGACGTTCTGCTCGTAGCGCTTCCGTCTGCCATAATCGGTGCGAGACTTTACTATGTTGCTTGTGAGTGGTCTTACTACTCTCAGGATATAAGAAGAATATTCGATACAAGATCCGGCGGACTTGCTGTCTACGGCGGTATCCTCGGTGCCGTTCTCGGAACATATATTATGTGCAGGATCCGTAAGCTGCCTATCTCTACGGTTCTTGATTACTGCATCATCTATATCCCTCTCGGACAGGCTATCGGCCGTTGGGGTAACTTCTTCAATCAGGAAGCATTCGGTACAACGACAACTCTGCCCTGGGGTATGACATCCCAGAGAATCTCGAGCTATCTTGCTCAGTATTGTCCTGACCTCGATCCTTCGATGCCCGTGCATCCGACATTCCTTTACGAGTCTTTATGCACGACGGCTATCTTCTTCGTATTGCTCCTTGCAGTACGTCCTAACAGCACACACAGATTCGAGACAACAAGCGTATACATGATCCTCTATGGAATCTGCAGATTCTTCATCGAGGGACTTCGCACTGATTCTCTTTACATCGGATCTACTAATATCAGAACATCACAGCTCCTGTCACTGATCCTTGTCTTTGCAGGACTTACGATAATCCTTGTCTCACATCTTAAGGATTGGGACAGGATCGCACTTCCGGAGAATGCATTCTCCCGCAAGCCTGAGGCAGCAGCTAAGAAGTAAGCTAAGAGGCAAACGATGCCCGGAAAATCAGGTATAGAAAAACTTCGCAATACGCAGTATTTCCGTAAGGTCGACTACTACCTCATAGTGCCGATCTTTCTTATCACGGTCATAGGTATCTACGTTCTTAACCAGGTTCTTAAAGACGGTTATGAAGCATATCCGAACAATCTGTACAGACAGGCTGCAGCCGCTGTCATCGGAATGGCGATCGCAGCTTTCCTGTGCGTCATGGATACGCAGATTCTTCGAGCCTTCGGTTGGGCGATATACGGAGGCGCGCTTTTTCTGTTGATACTCGTTCCTATAGACGGTTACGACCTGACGTGGAAATGGGGCGCTGACTCCTGGCTTAATCTTCCTGTCATCGGTAATGTACAGCCGTCAGAGCTTATGAAGATAGGTCTGGCGATGGCTGCGGCAGATATATTCGAGAGGATACATGAGAAGAAAGTATCGATGCTGAAGGGAATGGGACTTCTGGCACTTACTTATGGTCCGCCGATGCTCCTTATCCTTAATCAGCCTGATACAGGTACGGCGATGGTTATTATGTTCTCATTCGCATGTATCGTCTTTGTATGGGGAATGAAGTACAGATACTTCCTTCTGTCTGCTTCAGGTATCATCGTTATCGGTCTGCCTCTGGCGTGGAACTTCTATCTTAAGGACTTCCAGAAGAAGAGAATTCTCTCACTCGTATTCGAGGGAACGAGCCCTGAGTCAGAGTGGAACCTCGTCCAGTCCAAGGCGGCTATCGCGTCAGGCGGTCTGTCAGGCAACCATACAGGTATCCTTGTAACGGTTCCTGTTAAAGAGAGTGACTTTATCTTCTCTGCGACTTCGGAGCACTTGGGCTTTATCGGAACGACAGCGATAATACTGCTTGCGTTCTTCTTCCTTTGCCGCTGTCTGTTTGTCGCATCAAGGGCATCGCGTCCTGCTTATTCGTATATGATCGTAGGTCTTACGGCTTCGTTCGCTTTCCATTACATCGAGAATATGGGAATGGCTGTTGGACTTCTTCCCATTACAGGTATTCCGCTTCCTTTTGTAAGCTACGGCGGTACCGCCATGCTCGTTAACTACATCTCGTTCGGAATTATTCTTAATATCTCCATGGAGCTGAAGGATTCATAGTAGCTTATGTAGTAGTATTTGATTATAGTGTTGAGGCATCTATTACAGAAACCTGGGATCCTGCGATAGATGAATGGGATATGGTATGAAAAGAATAGTTTTTCTATTAATAGTATGTACATTAATATGCTTATGTGGATGCAAGATCCAATCTGATAGTGATGATATTTCTCCTGTTCGAACAGATCTTTCTTTTGACGATACTGTTGATTTATGTGGAATCGCGATAGGTCTTGATATACAGGCGTATTGCGAAGATTTGGAGGATAACAGTCATTTTAGTTACGAAGATTATTCGATAGATTTCTATAGGGATTATCCAGCTCATCTTGAAGAGGTAACAACTCCCGATGATTGTGGAATGATATATTATAATCCTGATGAATCTGCATATCACATCTTGAGTGGTTTCTCTATAGATGGGTTTAAAGTGTTTGTATTTGATAGTAGCAAATGGGCTATGGCCGACTATTGTAGATTAGCAAACACAGAAGTTCAAATTGAGTATGAAGTAGCTGAGAGTTCATATAATGATGGCTACTATTATACACATTATATGCTTTATAATTCCGAACAGTTTTCAGCATACTATTATCTAGGAGATATGATAATTAGTTATACATATTTCTTCAATGCTCAAGATATTGAAAACTACCAACGATATCTTGATTTTTGCGATGCCCTTGGTTTGCCTACAAGCGATCAAATTACAGAAGAAGTAATGGGCAGAGATCATTAACGGAGAATACTCAACCAATTTGCGATATTGT
>JAEEGI010015579.1_pt1 | contig 15815 bp, 10 predicted proteins | sample 8958751 | NCBI WGS metagenome assembly JAEEGI01 (sample SAMN16246545, study PRJNA631951) | gut metagenome | biome: gut microbiome; feature: rumen; material: KS-attached | host: Bos | place: Iran: Karaj | collected 2018-10
GGAAATCCATTCGTTTACGGTCTCCGAAGCTCCCGGCGTCGCATCATACGACAACAGCATCTCCGGCTCGTGCGCCCGAAGCATAAACCGCTCGTATTGTTGCGCCTCCAGATCAAAAGACTTCTCCAGTTCAAAATACTGCATCCGGTCATAAGGAACATGCTTATCGAACATTTCCAGCGCAAGCTTTGAGAAGGCCCTTCCTGTCTCGCACAGGCAATCATCGAAATCAACATAGATGCGCATTAATATATGACCTCGCTTTCTCAAATAGATGGCAGGATAGAAAAAAGAGCCTCAACTTCAATTGGGCTCTTTCTCTGAGGCTGGTGCGATCGACGAGACTTGAACTCGTATGGGTGTTCCCACACGCCCCTCAAACGTGCGCGTCTGCCAGTTCCGCCACGATCGCATCGGCGTTCCTCAAGAACGCTTTGCAATTATATGACTTTCGTAATCCGCTTGTCAAGTACTTTTTTAAATATTTCGAAGCTATTTTTACGGCGCGGCGGTTTCGGCACGTTTCAGGTCATTTCCGCCTTCTCAGCATGCTTCCAACCGGCACTTCGAAAGGAACGCTGAAATACGATTTCATCATCGGAACGTGGGCGCGTTCGATCTTTTCGCCGTCTTCGTCAGTGAGGCCTTTTACCGTAACTCTTATTATTTCGCTGCAATCCGGGCGCATCAGTTCGAGCTCGTCCCCTTCCGAAAACGGGCTCTTCATAACGGTTCCGATTTTAAAACCGCCGCCGCTCTTTTCGCAGCTCTCGCAAACCGCCACGAAGTCGGTCTTCCTTATATACGAGGAGCTTGAGTAGATCTGTCCGCCCTTCTCGCCGAAATAAAAGCCTGTGGTGTAGTCGCGGTGGCTGCAGCTCATCAGCTCGTCCATCAGACTCTTTTTTAGCGCGTTGTCTTTCTTGAAGCTTTCCGGGTCGTTCTCGAACGCGTCAAGCGCGATCCTGTAGGCTCTCACGGTGGTGGCGGTGTAGAACTCGCTCTTCATTCGCCCTTCTATTTTCAGCGAGCCGATTCCCGCGTCCGCGAGTTCGGGAATGTACTCGAGCATGCACAGATCCTTCGAGTTGAACAAAAACGTTCCGCGCTCGGATTCAACGACCGGCATGTACTCGCCCGGCCTTGTCTGCTCGGTAAGATAGTATTCCCAGCGGCAGGGCTGCGCGCAGTCGCCTCTGTTGGAGGACCTTCCCGCCAGGTAGTCGGAGAGCATGCAGCGGCCGGAAAAGGCCATGCACATCGCGCCGTGAACGAACGCCTCCAGATAAGGCTCGTCCGCTTCCGCCAGTCCGGGCATCGCCTCCAGAACGTTCCTGTTGATCTCCTTGATCTCTTCGAGAGACAGTTCGCGGGCCAGGTTTACGCGCGTGGCACCATTTTTGAGCCAGAACAGAACCGTTTTGGAGTTCAGGTTGTTCGCCTGGGTGCTGACGTGAACAGGCAGATGCGGGGCCGCTTCTCTTATCTCGAAAAAGGTGCCGATGTCGGCGACGATCGCGCCGTGAACGCCCGCGCTTTCAAGGAACGATGCGTATTCTTTGATACCCGGCATGTCCGCGTCACGCGAGATTATATTGCAGGTCACGTACACTTTCTTCCCGAGGGAAGCCGCCAGCTTCACCGCCTCGACGATCTCTTCATCGGTAAAATTGCCTGCGTTGGCGCGCAGACCGAAAGCGTTCCCGCCGAGGTAGACGGCGTCCGCCCCGAAGAGAAACGCGGTTTTAAGTTTTATGAAGTTGCCGGCGGGTGCCAGAAGTTCAATGCGGCGGCCTTTCATATATCTGCCCTCTTGATGATTATAAATCAGTTTTTTACTGCCAGCAGCATGCCGTCGTCCATTGTGTCGATGACGGCCGTAAAATCCCGGTCTTCGGATATATGCCGGATGAACGCGCGCAGGCTGTTTACGATTGTTCTGTGTTTGTGGGGAACTTCCCCCGCTTCCGTTTTTCCGTAGTATGCAATGTCGTCGGCAATCAGAACGCCGCCGCGCCTCAGCAGCCTCTTCACGTCTGGAAGCATCTCCGAGTAGTGGGACTTGGAGCTGTCCAAAAAGATCATATCGAACTGTCCGGAGAGGCTCGCCAGCACTTCCGCGGCGTCGCCGTGAATGACTTTAATATGCTCAGTAAGACCTTCCGCGGCGATGTTTTTGATCGCCTCCTGCGCATTCACTGAGTCGAGCTCGACCGTGTAGCACTTGAATGAATCAGTATACGAGGCGGCCGTTTTTGCGGCAAGAATCGCGGAGTAACCGCGGCAGGTTCCGGTCTCAAGCACGCACAAGGGCTTTAAGGCGGTGATCAGAAACCTGTAGAGCGCCGCCGAATTTTCCCTTATTATAGGCAGATTATCTACGTCGCGCGCGGACGATTCACGCATTATTACAAGCGTTTCGTCAGTTATCTGCGCTCTGTTGAAGCCTTCTATAATTCCTTCGTTCATGTTCCTGAGAGACCGTTATAAAACCTTGATTTTATCCGTTGTTTGTGCCTGCGCGCTGCTCCTCGACCGCTTTCTGATGTTCCTCGTAGGTGCGCGAGAAGATGTGCGTTCCCGAACCGTCGTTCTTGAGCACGTAGTAATAGTAGTCGGTCGGGTTCATCTGGATCACCGCTTTGATCGAATCCTCACTCGGGCTGCAGATGGGTCCGGGCGTCAGACCTTCGTAAAGATAGGTGTTGTACGGGTCGTCGGTCTTGAGGTCCTCCGCGGTCACCCGCAGAATCTGGTCGGTTGAAGTGCGGCGCTTGATGTAGAGAATCGTGGACTCGCACTGCATCAGCTTCAGGTCCTCGCTGAAAAGCCGGTTGTAGTAAACGCTCGCAATGATCGGTCTGTCGGAGGCGACTTTTGCCTCTTTTTCGACAAAAGAAGCGATTATGACCAGCTGGTCGACGGTGAGCCCGAGCTTTTCGGCGCGCGCGTAGTATTCGGGAATGAATATCTCGTTGAACCGGTTGAGCAGCTTGTAGATGACGGTGTCCGGCGTCGAGTCGGTCTCGAATTTGTACGTATCCGGGAACAGATATCCGTCGAGGAAGTAGTCCCTGCCCCCCGCGTCCGAAGGCGCGAACGGGTAACTCGAGACGTCGATATTGTTGAGCGCCCGCAGGAATTCCTCCTTGCCGCAGACACGGTTTGCCTCAAGCCTCTCCGCGATCTGAACGGTCGTGAAGCCCTCCGGGAACGTCACGTTGACAGTCTCCGGGTCCGCGCAGAGCAGTACCATAATTTCGTCGTATGTAAGTCCGCCGCTCAGGTAGTGGGTGCCGGATTTGTACTCGCCGTCGTAACCGTTGAATTTCGACAGAAGCTTGAAAAGGAACTCGTTCTTTATAAGTCCGTTCTCCTTCAGCTTGGCTGTGATGTCTTTCGTCGTGGAGCCCTTGTCGATGTGGAATTTGACGGTCGTCTCCTCGTCCAGGTCGATCTCGTCGGCGTAGACCGGGTTCTCGTACCTGTCCACAAGATACGTGTAGGAGAGCATCGCGGCGAAAACGGTGACGCCGATGAAAAGAATGATGAATACGAAAATGAGCGCGGCGCGGCCGTGGGTCGAGAATCTGCCCTTTCTGCGGTCTCTGCCGGTTCTGTATTTTTCGGTTGCGAGCTTCGCGTTTTTGTTTGTCGCGTTTCCGGAGCTTCTCGTTCCCGCAACGTTTGAAGAGGTGTTGCGGGTGACGCCTGATCCGGAACCGCTTGTTGTGGAGCGGGTTGGCGTCTTTTTTGAGGAAGTCTTGTTGGACGAACTCTCCTTCAGGTGCATCTTCCGGCTGTACTTTTGAACTCCCGAGAGCTCTTTTTTCTGTCCCTGCGAAGAGGCTGAGGAGGTTTTGGGCTTCGCCTTGGAACCTCCAGTATTTTTCGAAGACCCGGAGGCGCGCGAAGAGGACGATGACTTCACGTCGTCAACGTAGAAATCGTCGTCGTTCACTGTTCTTCTTTTGTTGCCGCCGGAATCTTTCAAAGCGCGGATCTCCTTTCAAATGCCCTAAATTCAGGCTTAAAATGCGGTTTACAGCGGGATTTTACCCGAAAGTCATTGAAATAACTTGAAAAACCGCTCAGGCTTTCTTCAATTTGCTGTTGGCTTTTGCGCGCAGCTCGGTGTCGAGAATCTTCTTCCTGAGGCGGATGTTCTTCGGCGTGACCTCCATCAGCTCGTCGTCTGCGATGAATTCGATCGCCTGCTCAAGGGACATTATAACCGGAGGCGTGAGCCTGAGCGCCTCGTCCGAACCGGAAGCGCGAACGTTGGAGACGTGCTTTTTCTTGCAGACGTTGATTACGATGTCGTCGGGCCGCGCGTTCTCGCCCACGATCATTCCCTCGTAAACCTTCACGCCGGCGCCGATGAACAGCTTGCCGCGCTCCTGCGCGTTGAAAAGGCCGTACACAACTGACTCGCCGGTCTCCCAGGCAATCATCGAGCCGCGGGTGCGCTGGTTCATGTCGCCCTTGTACTCCTCGTAGCCGTCGAAAAGGTGGTTCATGATGCCGTTGCCCTTCGTGTCGGTCATGAATTCGTTCCTGTAGCCGATAAGCCCTCTCGAAGGAATCTTGAATTCGAGGCGGACGTAGCCTTCGAGACCCGGGTGCATGTCGAGCATTTCGCCCTTCCTGAGTCCGATCTTTTCGATAACGACGCCCACCGTGTCGTCAGGCGTGTCCACCGTGAGGCGCTCCATGGGCTCGTAAAGAAGTCCGTCGACTTCCTTGAAAATGACCTTCGGCCTGGACACCTGGAACTCGTACCCCTCGCGGCGCATATTCTCGATCAGAACCGTGAGGTGGAGCTCGCCTCTTCCCGAGACCTTGAATGTGTCCGGGCTGTCGGTTTCCTCTACTTTTAGGGAAACATTCGTCTCAAGCTCTCTGAAGAGCCTGTCGCGGACGTGGCGCGAAGTCACGTACTCGCCTTCCCGGCCCGCGAACGGACTGTTGTTGACGCTGAAATTCATCGAGAGCGTAGGTTCGTCGATATTCACGAAGTCGATCGGCTCGATGCAGTCGGGAACCGACACTGTGTCGCCGATATTGATATCCGAAAGTCCCGCTACGACGACGATGTCGCCCGCCACCGCCTCTTCGACCTCCACCTTTTTGAGGCCGAGGAATTTGTAGAGGTAGTTGACCTTGCCGTACCTGACGTGGCGGCCCTTTGAAGAGATGGCGACCTGCGAACCGTTTTTGAGAACGCCGCGGTCTATTCTCGCGACGCCGGTTCTTCCGACGTAATCGTCGCCTGTGACGTTGGAGATGAGCATTCTGAAAGGCGCGTCAAGATCCACTTCCGGCGCGGGAATGTACTTCAGAATCGACTCGAAAAGCGGCTCCAGGTCCTTCTTGTCGCCGCCGTCCGGAGTGAGGCTGGCGTAGCCGTTCCTGGCAGACGCGTAAACCACCGGGAAGTCCAGCTGGCTGTCGTCCGCTCCCAGATCCATAAAAAGCTCGAAAACCTCGTCCAGCACTTCGGTCGGCCTTGCGCCGTCTCTGTCGATCTTGTTGACGACCACGATGGGCTTGAGCTTCATCGCCAGCGCCTTCGAGAGTACGAACCTGGTCTGAGGCATCGCGCCTTCAAACGCGTCGACAAGCAGAAGCACGCCGTCGCAGAGGCCGAGAACCCGCTCCACCTCGCCGCCGAAGTCCGCGTGTCCGGGCGTGTCCACTATATTGATCGTGGTGTCCTTATACTTTACGGACGTGTTCTTGGAAAGAATGGTAATGCCGCGCTCGCGCTCGATGTCGTTGCTGTCCATGACGCGCTCCGCCACGACCTCGTTGGACCGGAAAATACCGCTCTGCCTGAGCATTCCGTCAACAAGGGTCGTCTTGCCGTGGTCGACGTGCGCGATTATCGCTATATTTCTGATTTCGTTTCTTGTAACAACCAATTCGATTATCTCCTTAAAATGGGTTGCATAAATGCCGCGTTTTTCAACGCAACTTTTTATTATAACATTTTCAAATCCGCGAAGCAATAACGCGGAGGCGAAAATCAGGGATTCTGAAATGAAAAATCCGGCCTTGCGCACGCGGGAGAGACCGGATAAGCTTTTGATTTACGTGTTTTTTAAATGTTCTCTATTATGAATGCCGTGAAGCGCTCTCTAGCTTCCGGAGTGAATTCGCCGTGGCGGCAGCCGTTCATTGTGATGAATTCTACACTCCTGCCCTTTCCTCTGAGCGCCGTCGCGAACGCTTCCAGGTCTTCACGCGGGAACAGTTCGTCATTCGCGTCGCATAAAATCAGGTAAGGAATGTCGGGAAGCTTCTTTACTTTGGCGGCCGGAGAGATTTCTTTAAGAGAATCCTCGAGAGGTTTGTCAAACAATGCGAGGGTGCTTAGGAACGAGCGCGGGATGACATCGTCAACGAAAAGCGACTTTTCCGGGTCGACGCAGGGGCAAGTGACCGCGCTGAGAACCACGTTCGATTTAGAGAGTGCCGGGAACATCAACCCCGCGAGGCCGCCCATGCTCCCTCCGGTGGCGGCAACCGGAATATCCTTGGAGAGGCCGAACTTTTCCCGCAAAGCCGCCAAAACAAGGTCGGTAAATCTCGCGGCGCCCTCGTTCATCCAGTTCCAGGGGCCGGAAAATATATAAACAAGAAGTAGCCCGCTGTCCGCCAGCGTTTTCGCGTAATCCCCGCCGTACGGAACCATCTCCAACGTGCCGCCGAGACACGAGCCGCCGCCCAGTCCCGGGAATTCCACGACGATTCCGCGCGGCTTCACGCTGAGAAGAGTCTCGTTCGTGTTGCAGTAAAGGCGGTAATCCCCGCTGTTTACGTATTTTGAATCCTGCTCAATATAAGCTTCCATTTTGACTCCTTTATATGCGGACGTTTCGCTTGTCTCCGCGGCTTCATCTGTTATTATATCATTTCAGAGCGGGCTTTTAAACCTTCCGGAATATTGAATCCGCGGCCGGTTTGTGGTATAATCAAACTGTTGTGAAATCGCGCGATCTGCGCGGGTTTAACGCGTTCCGGAGGATTATTTATGGCTGACAGAAACGTTCCTGCTGACGACCGGGAAGAGCTTCCGATCGACACTCCCCTTCCTTATTACGCGGAGGAGTTTCTGATATACCTCGAAAACATCAGGGGCAAGGCGGAGAGTACGGGCCGAGAGTACAGGTACGACCTTATCATGTTCTTCGCGTACTTCGCGAAGCGCGAGAAGAAGGAGTATCTTGACGAACTCGACGACGATTTTATAAGAGGCGTCACCCTTTCCGACCTCTACAGGTACATCAACTACCTCTCCCGCGACAGGAAGCTGAAGCCCGCCTCCCGCGCACGCAAAGTCGCCTCGCTGCGTTCTTTTTTCAAATACCTCCACTCGAAGGCTCACGTTATCGAAAAGAATCCCACCCTCGACCTTGAGACGCCGAAGCTCACAAAAAAGCTTCCCGTTTATCTCGAACTCGACGAGAGCCGGCAGCTTCTGGACAGCGTGGGCGGCGAGAACGAGACCCGCGACTTCTGCATTCTGACCCTTTTCTTGAATTGCGGAATGCGTCTTTCCGAGCTCTGCGGCATCAACATCTCATCTATTAAAGAGAACACGCTCACGGTCACCGGTAAAGGCGACAAGGAACGCACCGTCTATCTGAACAAAGCCTGCCTCGAAGCGATTGAAGCGTGGCTTGAGGTGCGGCCCGAACTCGACGAGAACGCCCCTGATTTTGACGCGCTTTTCCTCAGCGAGCGCAAGAAGCGGATCAGTCCGAAAACGGTTCAGTACACCGTCAAGAAGTACATAATGCGCGCCGGACTCGACCCGCAGAAGTACTCGGTCCACAAGCTGAGGCACACCGCCGCCACCCTGCTATACCAGTACGGCCACGTCGACATCAGGTCGCTGCAGGAGATTCTTGGTCACGAGAGCATTTCCACGACTGAAATTTACACCCACGTCAACCGCGAGATGCTGGCGGACGCGGTAAGCAAAAATCCCCTTTCGGACTACGAACCTGAGCCGAAAGAGGATTAAAGAACCGGTTTATATAATTAGAATTTGCGCCTCTCCTTTAAGAACGCTGCCGCGGCATGAGGAGAGGCGCTTTTTTCATTCCTTGTCTTTCTTCTTTGTCTTCATTTTGACCTTCGAATAGACGAATCTGACGCCGAGCAGCACGAACCTCAGCACCGCGTCGGTTATCATCAGAATTCCGGAAACGAGCGACGCCCACCTGATGAGATTCCGCGAAAAAACGAGGAAGCAGATTCCCGCCGCCACCGCCAGCACGAACTCGACGATGTTGAGAACCTTGAAGAACGTCCGCATCTCCTTCCTGAACCGGTCGATGGCCGAGAATCCGAGCCCCAGGAACAGAATCCCGAAAAGCGTGCTGCCGAGTATGAAAAGCGCGTTTTCTTTGACGAAAAGAACGGTCAGCAGCGCCGCGAGGCCGAGGGTGATTATGATGCGCTCCTTGATTCCCTCGCTCCGGCCGTGGTCCATAATGAGCCTTCTGACGATGATGAACAGCTCGAGGCAGATCAGTATCACGATAAGCGCCACAGTTGCGACTTCGAGAATGGATTTGGAAGCGGCCGCCATTATAATACCGCCTGCGCAGAGGGCGGCCGCGGTCAGCAGCTCCAGATGTTTCAGAGTCTCTGGCGCGTCGGAGTTGGAACCCTTCAGGATGTCGTCGAAAATGATCCTCTTCGGCAGGCTCCCCAGAGTTTTCTTGGTGTCCTTGCTCTTGCCTTTAAGGCTGATTATCAGGTTGCCCAAATACTCCGGCGAGATCTCCGCGAGGTCGGTGACGCCGTCGACCGAAAGCGCGTCAAAAAGCTCGTCAACGAAGCTCTGCCTTCCCGAGATGTCGAGCCCCGCAATCCAGTTTCCGAGGAGCTCGTTGATCCACTCGCAGGAAGGGTCGTTCTTGGGAAGAAGCGCGAGCTCGCCGTGGTCGACCATCCAGGAGGCGAGCGAGTGCTGGGTTATTCCCTCTCTGAAGCTTTTGACGATCTTCGTGTCGGTGATTTTGGGCTCAAAGAGCTTGCCGATGACGTCGAATTCGGGAATGATCCTGGTGATCAGGTGCTCGATACGGCTGATCTTGAGCGGGTCGATGACCTCGGGGCAGACGCCGGGACCGTCGAGCATGAACACCCTCTTCACGTATTTCATCTGCAGGTCGAGAAGGTTCGTTGCCGCCACCAGCGCGAGGTTCCCGCCCTTTGAGTGGCCGGCGATATACCAGTCTCTGCCGACTTTCACGTGCTCTGCCGCGTATTTTTCGGCCAGCTCCTGCGCCTCGGTGTGGGTGAAGGAGATCATAAAATTCTCCTTCCAGCCCGCTATCGAGCTGTCGGTGCCCCTGTAGGCGATAAACGAGAACAGATTTCCGCACTCAAACGTAACGCACGAGAACTGCACCGGCGGGTTCCGGGATGCGATATCGACGTAGTCTTTCAGCTTCAGCGAGCCGTAGCGGCGGCTCTTGCAGGCCTCTTCCATGATCCGGGTGTTGCCCATGTCGCCGCCTGTTATCTTGAGCTTGATCGCGCCTGTCCTCACCAAAAGCGAGCAATCGGAAAGTGTCGGCTCCGGTCCGAACTCGTTGAACGCGGGCTGCAGGTCGAAATACGCGATGACGCAAAGCACCAGCGCGTCGGCTTCCTTTAAAGGCATAGTTTCAAAACCCACGTCGGCGACCCATTTCACGTAGTCGTAGAGAGTGGATTCCTTCTTCTGAAGCGTTACCGCCTCGAGCTCGCGGTCGAACTCTTTCAGCCGGTTCAGCCTTTTTCTGGCAGAAAACTTACCCATTTAATTTTCCTCTTTTCCTTTCCGGTCGAGAATGTCGTAAACTGCGGTCGCCACCGCGTCCGGGCGAATGAACATGCCGCCGATGTTTCCGGTCACCGAGTTGTAAGTGTCGGCCATGCAGCCGTTGTAGGCACCTTCGAGGTACAGGTCGTAGGTGGCGGGAATGTTGTGCGGACGCCAGGTCGGCTTCTCGCCGGTCTTGTTGAACATGTTGAACGACGCCGTGACGACGCCCTCAGCGAATTTCGCCCAGTCGAGCTCCCTGTCGATCTCCTCCCAGCGGATGCCTCGCGAAATTGCCATGTCGTAGCAGTGAATGACCTCCCACTGCACGAAGTCGCGCACCCAGTTCGCGAAGTACCAGTCTGACGAACAGAGGCAGGGCTTGGTGTTGTAGAGCGACTTGACGCCGGTTCCGTTGCGGAGATGCGTGAACGCCAGCAGCGCCCGCAGGAACCTGACGGCTTTCTCGCGATAGACCTCTTTGTCAGTGATTCTGTAGGCCTCGTAATAAGCGCAGACCGCCTGCCCCGACGCGAGAAGGTTCGGCGCGCGAAGAGGCGTTTCCCAGTAGTCGCCCGCCTCCGGCCGCTGTTCGTTGATGCAAAAGTCAAGCGCGCGCAGGGCCGCGTCGAGGTACTTTTTGTCGCCTGACGCCTTATAGCAGTCGATAAGAGCCAGCGCCGGCTCGGTGTTCATGTAGAGCGGCGAGTCGCCATCGTGGCCCATCGGTTCGATGAATTCGCGCGCCACGCGGAAATCGTCTTTACTGTAGTGGGCGCCGTCCGGTTCAAAGCAGAACGAGCCGTCTTCGCGCTGGCGTTTCAGTATTCTGTCGCCTGAGGCGCGTGCGCGCTCCTTCGCGACTTCAATATCGCTTTCCGCAACTGTCTTGTCTGAGGTTTTTTCGAACGTCGCAAGCTTCGCTTTCAGCCCTTCCGCGGTTTCCGAACCGGGATTTTCGGCGATATACCTTCTGATAAACGAAGGAACTCCAAAATTGATTTCGCCGCGGCTGTCGCCTTCTAAGTGCTGCTGCCTGTAGCCGAAGCCCTCGCCTTCGTGCCAGAGATTCGTGTTGTAGGCGTCAGCGAAAAAGTCGAGCGCCTCTCTGAGGCTGAACCTGGGCTCCGGATCCGGCATTCCCCGACGCTTCACGAACGCGACGAGTGCGTCAAGACTGTCGCCTTTCACCGTCTCAATTTCCGCCTTGAACTCGAAACGCTGACCGATGTGGATTTCCAGCGGCTCGTCCGCGAAGGGCTTGTTCTCCTGCGCCTCGGTTTTGACGTCGGGAAGCATTATTCCCAAAAGGTTGTTGTCGGACCGCTGAATGTAGTTCGGGCAGGCAAAAACGGGCTGCGGGTAGATTTCGTTGTAGTTGAACCAGCGCGTGACCGGAGTGTTCAGGTCGAACGAAACGGAGACCGCGCTGCCGCCGTGGGAGACCGCCATAAAAGGAGCGCCGATTTTGTTCGGGTGAGGAACCGCCCTCGCAGCCCACGGGTCTTTAAAGAAATCGTCGCCGCCGGACCACTCTCTGCCACGCGGCCAGTCGACTCCCGGAAGCAGCGCGTCTTCCTTTTCGGCGCCGTACGAGCTCTCGCCGCACAGCAGCCACAGAAGTCTGAGGTATCTGGCGTAGACGTTCGAAGTAGAAACCAGTGACACGCGGTAGCTTGCGAAGGTGTCGTTCTCGCCCAGACTGAAAGCTACCTTTCCCTTAAGAACCGGCTCCGCGAACGGGAAATGGACCCATTTTTCGAAGGAAGTGCCTTTCAGCTTCTGGCTGGGAACGGTCGTCTCCACTTCAAACTCGACAGTCTTCACGCCGCCCTTTTCGGTCAGAACGTAATCCTTCGCCTCAAGCCGCATCGGAATCTCCTGGTCGCGAAGAAGCAGCTCGCCGAAGTGGTCGATCACCGCCATCAGTTTCCCGTTATGGTCATAGACTTCGCCGAAGCCCCAGCCACACAGCCGCTTAAAAAGAATGAGTTTTATGTGCTTGTTTTCGAGAACGACCGACTCGCCCGAAAAGCTCGCGCGCCTGTAGCGCGGCTTGATCTGACCTTCAATCATAGAACGTTTACTCCTCTCTCGGTGAAGTGATTTCTTGCAAAAGCGAGGTCGTCCGGGCCGGGAATCATCGAAGCGTCTCCGTTGTCCGCGCCGCCGAGTTGAACCGTTTTCGAGCCGAAATAGGCGTGGTAAGGAATGAGTTCCAGCGCTTTTGCGTGTTTTAAAGATGAATAAATGCCTGCGATGGCGTCGTAACTGTCAACAGTGTCGTTGACGCCTTTAATTATAATTGAGCGGATGATAATGTCGCCAACTGTTGCTTCGTCCACTCGCTTCAGGGCTTTCACCACTGTTTCCAGCGGAATTCCAACGTTTCTGAGGTGGCGTTCGGGATTGCCGTCTTTCAGGTCGAAATAAACTGTTTTGCAGATGCTTGCCGCTTTTTCGGTAACACCGGGAATTCCCGAGCCGGATGTTTCCACGCAACAGTCAATACCGGCCGCTTCGCACATTTCGAGAAGCTCCGCGGCCTCTTCAAACGCCAGCGGCTCCCCTCCCGAGAGAGTCACTCCGCCGTTTTCGCCGTAGAACGGGACGTCCTTTTGTATTTCCGCAAAGACCTCGCCGGCGCTCATTTCTCTTGCGCACAGTTCGAGGGCGCCGGCGGGACATTCCTCAGCGCAGAGGCCGCAGACGGTGCAGTTTTCCCTGTTGAAGACATGCGTACCGCCGTCGAAAACGTGGCAGCCGTTCGGGCAGACCTTTTCGCACAGCCGGCAACCGATGCACGACTTCGCGGTGAAGAAAAGCTCGTTCGTGAACTTCTTGTTCTCCGGGTTGTGGCACCAGGGGCACTTAAGCGGACAGCCTTTAAAGAAGACCGTTGTTCTGATTCCCGGTCCGTCGTGTGTGGAAAACCTTTGAATCTTTGAAATCAACATAGAGCGTTAAAATCTGAAACGGTGAAACATTACTCACCTTTCGTTTCTTTCAATTATCATTTCCTGCCAGTGTTCGTCAAGCGACACGAAGCGCGCGTTCCAGCCGGAAACCCGCACAGAGAGCGACTTGTACTTCGCGGGGTCCTTCTGCGCCTCTCGCAGCACCTGCGCGTCGGTGACGTCGAGCTGCATGAAAAATCCGCCGAGATTCATGAATCCCTTAATAAGAGCAACGATTCCTTCGACGCCGTTCGGACCCGAGACGGTGCCCGGGAAGAGCTTCACGTCCAAAGCGGATCCTGTCGTCTGTTTGGTGAGGTCGGCGGCACAGTAGGATTTGATGACAGCCGTGGCGCCTTCCCGGTCGGTTCCCGGCGTCGGCGAGGCGTTCCCCGAGAGGATCTCGCCCTTTAAGGTGCCGAAAGGCGTCGCGGTTCTGGAGCCCAGCCATTCCAACTGCCTGCCGAACGTACTGACGCCGGAGGGAATGAACAGCTTGTACTTTCTGCCGTACTCCGCGCAGAAGTCCGCGAACGTGTCGTAGATTTTTGCCGCGATCGAGTCGACCTCAGGGTTGTCATTCCCGTAATAAACATATTTCGAGCGCACGTACGTTCTGAGGACCTCTTCGCCCTCCCAGTTTCGTCCGAGTATCTCCAAAAGTTCGCTCAAAGAGACTTTTTTCTCCTCGAAGCACAGCTTTTTGATCGCGAAGAGGCTGTTGGCGACGTCGGGAACTCCTCCTATATGCAGGGGAACGACACTGAAGCGCGTGCCGCCCTCGAGGTATCCCTTCGCGTTTTCGATGCAGCCGTCTTCAAACAGATCTATAACCGAGGTGCCGAAGGGCTGCGGCCAAAACTCCGCGTCAGTGCCTTTCCCGGCACGGTTTTCGAGGCAGGAGTCGAGAAGCGAATCCGCGAGTCTGCGGCAGGCGGCGTGAAGGTCTTCCAGATATTTAGCGGCGACCTCCTCATACGAACCGAATGCGGGAATTTCGCCCGACCCGATTTTCAGCGTGTCGTGAAGAAGAATTCCCAGGCCGTCGAAAGGCAGATACGAAAATCTGGTACAGCCGGGAATCTGCACCTCCCAGCAGCCGTCGTTCGCGAACTTCGCAGCCTCGCGCGGCGCGTAGCCGAACTTCACCAGCGACTCTAAGATGGTCTCTTCGTTGTAGCACGCGACCGTTCCGCCGCCGTGCCTGATGACCTCCGCGACTCTTTGATAGAGCTTTTCGGGACTCTTTTTGTTGAACCTTACGGTGATCGGGAAGTCGCCTATCGGCAGCTCTTCGACCACGTCGAGAATGAGATACGTGACGCCGTTCGTGACGTCCCGCCCTTCTTCGTCGGTGCCGCCGATAACGATATTCTGGTAGTGCTGCGCGTCACCCGAACCCCTCGGAGCGTCGACGCCGCGGACCCACTCGCAGCCTTTAATGAAGAACGAAGCCAGCAGCTCCCGCGCCTCTTCTTCGGTAATGAATCCGCGGGCGAGGTCGCGCTCGTAATAATCGCCTAAAATAAGGTCAATTCTGCCGATGCCAGGCCAGTTACCGGTGAGCCTTGTGAACGAGAACAGGAACCACAGACTCTGCACCGCCTCGCGGAAACTGAAAGCTCCGCGGAGAGGAACGTTCTTGAGGTTGTTATATATGTCTGGCCGCTTTTCGCGCGCAAGGTCGAGATATCTTTTGTGGTAGATTATGAGCGACGTGATGACCGAAAGCAGACTCTTAAGGTGCCGCTGCTGCCTCGGTGTAAGCTCCGGGTCACGCATTTTCTCCGTGATCTCGGGAACGTACGAAAGGACGCCGCACTTGACGGCCCTGTGGAAGTTCACGGTCAGATGGTTTATCGAGGGGCACACGAAGTTGTCGCGGTATTTTACGGGGACCTGCGCCCGGATCGCGGCACCGAGCGTCGCCGCTCCTGACACAAGCTCTTCGTCGCACAGCCGGAGCGGCGCCTTCTCGCAAATGAGCCTGACCGCCTCGTCGTAAACGTCGTAAAACGCCGGTTCTCCGGACGGCTCAAACGACGGATCAATCGTCAGAAAAGGCGTCTCCATCGCCTCGTCGCCGTACCTGCCCTTTAAGGACTCGAAGCAGAATTTCCGTGTCTCCTCGGAAAGCCTCACCGGTCTGCCGCCCTTGTACGCGGTATAAAAACTGTATTCGCTCTGCCTGTTTTCCATTTCAGTAATTCCCGTAAGGTAGTTATAAGAAAGAGAGCACACGGCGCCCTAAACTAATAGTTAAAGGAGGCCGGATGCTCTCAAAAGTGTTGTCAGTTGTTCTTCATCGCCTTTATCTTTTCAAGTCTTTCTGCGGTCGACTTTCTGAGCTCCTCGTACTTCGCGAGTTTTTCGCGCTCCTGGTCGATGAGCCGCTGCGGCGCCTTCGAGACGAAGCCCTCGTTGGCGAGCTTTCCGCCCACGCGTTTGAGCTCGTTCTCGATGTTCTCGAGTTCTTTGGTGAGGCGCGCGGTCTCCTTCTCGACGTCGATGAGCTCGCGGAGCGGAATGAAAATCTTCGCGCCGGGAATAATCGCAGTAGCGGAATCCGCGGGTGCGGCCTGTTCGTCGTCGGCAGTCACAATCTCATGGGCAAAGCCCAGACGCTTCAACGCGCCGCCGGACTCCTCGATGAGCGCGAAGTTCTCGCTGCCTGTCACGAAGATGACGGTGGTTTTGACCGAGTTGGGAACGTTCATCTGCGTGCGGATGTTACGGATGCTCTTAATAGAGTCGATAACGAGTCCGAGCTCCTTTTCAGCCGCTTCGTCGATCAGCGCGTCGTCGGGTTCGGGCCACTTCGAGATCATGATGCTCTCCGCGTCTTTGATCAGGTTTTGGTAGATTTCCTCGGTGATGAACGGCATGAACGGGTGCAGCAGCTTCATCGAAGTCACGAGCACGCGGTTCAGCACGTACATGCAGGCGGTTCTCGACTTGTTCTCGGGGTCGAAGAGGCGCGGCTTAACGAGCTCGATGTACCAGTCGCAGAAAACATCCCAGATAAAGTCGGT
>JAEEGI010015585.1_pt1 | contig 15813 bp, 14 predicted proteins | sample 8958751 | NCBI WGS metagenome assembly JAEEGI01 (sample SAMN16246545, study PRJNA631951) | gut metagenome | biome: gut microbiome; feature: rumen; material: KS-attached | host: Bos | place: Iran: Karaj | collected 2018-10
TATTAACAGAAAGAAAATTTGGTATTACTGAAAGTACATTAACCCATTGGATTGTAAAAGATAGGAAACAAGGAAATCAAATTAATGATATAGAAAATAAAAGAGGAAGAAAAAAAGAGGAAAATATTGATTATAAAGAAAGATATGAAATATTAAAAAAATACCAAGCCTTCCTAAAGGCACAACGAGAGAGAAAGTAACATTTATAAATTTATATATTAATAAATATAAACTTTCAAATATGTGTGCCGTTTTAGAAATAAGTAGTCGAACTTATTATAAATATAAAAATACTGATGATCCGGATTATTTAGATTATTTAATGATTAAAAAAGTATTTGATAATTCCAAAGGCACATATGGATATCGAAGGATAACTGAAGGCTTAATGATTGAATATGGTGTAATATACAATCATAAAAAAGTAGCTAGAATAATGCGTAAATATAATATAAAACCAGAATATATAAGAAGAATTAGACCAAATTATAATTATAAACGTATTGAAGAAAACGTAAGGCCAAATTTATTAAAAAGAAATTTCAAAACTAATTCATTGAATAAAATTTGGGACACAGACATTACCTATTTAATATTTAAAGGGAAACGATTATATTTATCTACAATAATAGATTTATATGATAGGCATGTTGTTGCATATAAAATATCTAAATTTAATGATTTAAATATTGTAATTAATACCTTAAATGAAGCTATTGCAAAAGAAAAAGATGTACGTGGTCTCATCATTCATAGTGATCAAGGATTCCAATATACATCTAATCAATACAAAGCTATTTGTGAGTCTAATGGAATAACCATTTCTATGGCAAGAAAAGGTACTCCAATAGATGATGCGCCAATTGAGAGTTGGCATGCATTACTCAAAAAAGAAACTTTGTACAACAATAATATCACATCTTTACAAGAATATCAAAAACTCGTAGAAGAATGGATATTATTTTACAACACATCTAGATTAAAATCAAAACAGATTAGAAAATAATTCTAACCTGTTCTTTTTTTTATGTGAACTATTTGGGGTTCACTTCAAATTAAGGTTCTTATTATTTATCCATTTTTTTAGATTGAATATTATAAGTAAATTTAAGTTGTAATCTATATGGTAAGAATCTTATACCAAAAATACCCAACTTCATACCAAATCCAGGTATTATTAGCATCTTTTTCTTAAACATTTTGTCTATAGCATAACGACTTACATATTGACTAGATAATGCTTTAACTTTAAATGATCCATTAGCAACTTTATTAAATTCTGTATCAACAGGTCCAGGACATAAACATGATATTGATACATTACTTTTCATATGTCTTAATTCTTCATTAATAGCCATTGATAATTTAAGAATATAATTTTTAGTAGCATAATATGTATTTAATCTTGGGCCAGCCATAAAACCAGCAGAAGAGCAGACATTTAAAATATAACCAGAATTTCTTTTAACAAAATCTTTTAAGAACAATTTAGTTAATATATGAGGAGTTTTAGCATTAACATTAATCATTTCTAGTTCTTTATCTAAATCTGTTTCAATAAAATCTCCAAATAAACCAAATCCAGCGTTATTAATTAGAATATCAATATTATCTTTTTTACATTCATCATATAATTTATAAACGTTCTTTTCATCACTTAAATCCAAAGTAATTATCTTAACATTTACTTTTAATTCACCCTTTAATTCTTCTAATCTTTCTTTTCTTCTTGCAACAAGTATTAAATCAATATTTTTGGAAGCAAGATATCTTGCCATATCTCTTCCCATTCCACTTGATGCCCCGGTTATTAATGCTTTCATTTTGCGTCTCCCTTCATTTCAAATAATATATCTCTAAGTTCCATAGCTCTTTCGAAGTCTAAGTTCTTAGCTGCATTTTTCATTTCTTCTTCAATTCTTTCTATCATATTAGTATAATCTTTTTTACTCATCTTCTTATTATCTTTATGATCTACTATTTGATTAGATATTACTTCCTTAATTTCTTTTACTATTGTTTTAGGTATAATACCATGTTCTTTATTATATCTATCTTGAATATCTCTTCTTCTTTTTGTTTCTTTTATAGCAATATTCATAGCATCACTTATCTCGTCAGCATACATTATTACTTTACCATTACTATTTCTTGCACACCTACCAATAGTTTGAATAAGACTTCTATCACTTCTTAAGAAGCCTTGCTTATCAGCATCAAGTATACATATTAATGATACTTCCGGTATATCTATACCTTCACGTAGTAAGTTAATACCTACGACTACATCATAAACACCACATCTTAAATCATGAATGATTTTAAGTCTCTCTAGTGTTTTAATTTCATTATGTAAGTAGGCAACTTTTATTCCAACTTCTTTTAAGTAATTAGTTAATTCTTCACTCATCCTAATTGTTAGGGTAGTAATTAGTACTCTTTCATTCTTTTTAATTCTTTCATTTATTTCAGAGATTATATCATCAATTTGTCCTTCAGGCTTTCTTACTTCAATAATTGGATCAAGTAAACCAGTTGGACGAATTATTTGTTCAGTTACTTTATTATTTACATGTTCAAGTTCATAATCACCAGGTGTTGCAGAGACATAAATTGCATTCTTTATCTTACTTTCAAATTCTTCAAATTTTAAAGGTCTATTATCTAGAGCACTAGGAAGTCTAAATCCATAATCTACTAAAGTTTGCTTACGCATCCTGTCTCCATTATACATTCCTCTTACTTGAGGTAGGGTAACATGAGATTCATCAACTACTAAAAGAAAATCCTCTGGCATAAAATCAAGTAAACAAGTCGGAGTACTTCCTTCTTCTCTTAATGCAAGATGACGAGAATAATTTTCGATACCATTACAATATCCAGTTTCTTTTAACATCTCTAAATCATAATTAACCCGTTCTCTAAGTCTTTGCTCTTCTAAATATTTACCTTTTTCTTTAAAGTATTCTAATCTTCCAGCTAATTCTTCTTCAATTCTTCTAATTGCTTCCGCCATTTTATCTGGACTTGTTACAAAGTGAGATGCTGGTGATATAACTACTGTCTTTTTGGATTCGGATACTACACCAGTTAAGGGATCAAAAGTAGTTAGGGATGTAACAATATCATCATCAAGTTCAATTCTTATACCTTTTTCCTTTTCATTAACAGGTATTAAATCAATTACTGATCCTCTTACTCTAAATGTTCCACGATGAAAATCCAAATCATTTCTTTCATAAGTCATATCAACTAATTTATCAATAATATCATTTCTTTTTACTTGTTGATTTACAGATAATACTAACATATTTTTAATATATTCATCTTTTTCACCAATACCATAGATACATGATACTGACGCTACTACGATAACATCACGATAGTTTATCAAAGATGATGTTGCACTGTGTCTTAGTTCATCTATTTCATCATTAATTGAAGCATCTTTTTCAATATAAGTATCACTACTAGGTACATATGCCTCTGGTTGATAATAATCATAATAGCTAACAAAGTATTCAACATGATTATTGGGAAATAATTCTTTAAATTCACTATAAAGTTGTCCTGCTAGTGTTTTATTATGAGCAAGTACTAGAGTAGGTTTATTAGTATTGGCAATAATATTAGCAATAGTAAATGTCTTACCAGTACCAGTTGCACCCAATAATACCTGTTCTTTTTTATTTTCTTTTAAACCATTAGTTAATTCTTCAATTGCTTTAGGTTGATCACCACTTGGTTTATAATTGCTTATTAATTCAAACATATATAATCACATCCTTACTATTTCCCTTTAAAAATAAACTTATGTATATTTTATCATATAATAAAAAAATAGAGAATAAACTCTATTTTAATTATTAAATCTATATACACTTATTGATGGAGTATTGAATAGTCTAAAAAGAAATAACTTATAGCCAATACCATTATTAACAAATAATTCTGTATTATCTATTTTATAATTACCATTAACATATGTATTTGACCCATTCATTTTAATAAGTCCTCCGTAATATGGAATATTTATTATACCTCCAAGAGAATGGCCAGATAATACTGTATCAACATTATATTCTTTTAAATTATCTACATAATCGGGTTTATGCATTATAACTAAACTATAATTATATTCAATATCACTTTGTAATAAGGAATTAATATCAGTATCAATATTAGTTATACCAATTATATTAATTGGGGTAACATCTTTATAAAAGAAAAGAGTAGATGTATTATCTAATATAACAAAATTAGAATCATACATTATATCTTTAAATTTATCTAAATATTTTTCATCTTCTTCACCATATACTGCATACTTATAAAAATTGGCATTTAAACTAGTTAAAAATTCTTTTAAATCATTATAATCTTCTTCAGAATAAGAAGTATTACTATCAAATAAATCTCCAGTGAAAACAATAATATCAGCTTCCTCTTTATTAATAAGATCTTTTAATTTATTTAAATTGTCTTTCTCTCTCTTATATAATAAATCAGAAAAATGAACTATTTTAATATCTTTAAATGATTCTGATATTTTATCAGTATTAATAACATATTGTTTAACGTTTAATTTAGTTGGTTCAATATATCTACCATATAAAAATATAAGTACTAAAATAATAAATATTATGAATATTATTTTTTTCATACAAGAACTCCAAGTAGGAATATTAATATAATTGCTAACGTATTATGGAGCATATGGAAGAATATACATGAGCATACATTATCTGTTTTTTGATAGATATACGCAAAAACAAATCCTAAAGTACCATAAGGTATAATGTAAAATAATTCATAGATGTTTGTTGCTACAATTAAGTGTAAGCCTCCAAATATTAACCCAGATAATAAATAATATATAAAATTAGGTTTAATTTTATCTTTCAAAGGGACTCTAACCATTAATTCCTCAATAATTGGAGCAACTAAAATAACATTTATTATAGATGTAATAGGACTTCCTAAAATATTATCTCTATTACCTGCTTCATTAGTAGCTATTCCTATAAAAGAACTTATTATAATATTAGATACCATCATTATTATTAAACCAATAATATAATATTTAAAATTATCTTTAATATATTTTTTACCATTATCTTTAAAATCCAATAAATCTTTTGAAAGCAATTTTATGTTCATTATAATGAATACTAAAAGTACTATAATTTCTACAAATAAGGAACTTAAGCCTTGAATAAAGCCATTTGAACTTAATACATAATCAATTAAAAAAGATTGCAATGTTATTATTAGAAATACATATAAAACAATTACCAGGAACTGTTTTAAAAGGGCTTTGATAAAAGTCCCAAATTTATTTTCTTTAGTATCCACTTTAATCACCTATTATAAATATAGCATAATCAAAAAAAGTTATCAATGATGCTTGATAATATGTTTACATTGTGCTAAAATTTTCTATAGAGAGTAGGTGCATATGTGAAGAAAATTTTATTAACAATAGTTGTTTTCTTTATGTTTATGGGAATTTCTTTGGCGGATTCAAAATGTTCATATAATGAACAAGCCGAATTATTGAATGAAGCCGCTAATGTAAAAGTAAGTTATGAAGTAGCAACAGAAATTGTTAAATTTGTCGATATGGATGCCAATGTCGATCATTTTAATGTTCAAATATATAACTTGAACGAAAAATTCTATATTGTTGTAAAGAATGATTTAAATAGTAGCGTTAAAACATTTAATTATTCCGATTCAAAGGAAGGAGTAGTTACTTATAGGTGGAACCAAATAGATAAAATTACTAATTTTACTATTGAAGTTTATGCCTCAGGAAAAACTGGTTGTGCTGGTGAAAAATATAAAACGTTATATTTGCAAACTCCTAGATTTAATGAATATTATGATAGAGAGATATGTGAAGAATTAACGGATTTCTATTTATGCCAAAAGTATGTTACAAGTAGTTCAGTAACTGAAGATAGATTCTTTGAACAATTAGATAGTTATAAAAAAGGATTAATAAATGATGATGGCGAAAAGATCGATAATAGAAATATATTTGATAAAGCTTTTGATTTTATTAAAGATAATAAATGGTATATACTTGGAGGCCTAGTAGTAATAGTTGGAGGAGTTGTATTTGTATATACTAAGAAAAATAAAAAACGTAGGGAGTTAGGTTTATGAAAAGATTAAGTAAATTATTATTAATTATATTCATGTTGGTATTTGCAATTAATGTAGTAAACGCAGATAATTGTGAAAATATTAGTATGAATGCTGATGCAAGTGGTTCTAATGGATATCCATTTATTAGGGATGCAATTAAAATGACTTTCAATGGAACTACTGAAGGAAGACTTTTAACATTTAAAGATTCTAGTAGTAAAGAATTACCTGCATATTGTCACAATGTATCAAAACCTACAGGTGCAAAATACGGTATTACTCGTTTTAAATGTACTAGAGAAATATTTGATACATCATCAAATCTCGTTACATCTAATATAAGAGATATTTATGATGCTGGTCTTATAAAGATTCTTACAACTGGTTATGGATATGGTAATACATCTACTGGTGTAGTTGGTTATACTGCAACTGATTTAGCAGTTAAGACTTATGAATTATTATTCCCAGCAAATGTTAATACCAATAATATGAATAGTGGCACACAAAGTGACTACTTAAAAGCATATCAATATTTTGCTAATAAGATGTTAGATGATAGTGAAGTAACAAATTTATTAAAAGCAACTGCTGGTTCAGCAAGAAGTAAATATGCTAGTCCAGTTAGTTATACTTGGGCAAGTAATGGTGATCAAATTGAAAAGAGAGCTAAAGAGTTAATAATTATTGGTTTAACTGCAGCTAAAGAATTTAAAGAAAACGGAACTACTGGAATATCTTGGAATAGTAATCCAGTTGTAAGTAAAGATGCAGTTCTAGCTGATGGTGGAGTAACAAATTATAGTGGTTCTCTAGCATATACATTTAAGTTAAGCAATTTCACATCAAAGGGAGCAGCAAATGTTAAATTCACTTGTGCAAATTGTAGTGAAAATGGTGTTAGTTATAAAGTTTATGCTAATGATGAAGAATTAGGTAGCAATTATACCGGTGCAATTGATTTACTTAGTCGTATAACAAATGGCACTGGAGAAGTTACAGTTAAAGTTGTATTTACTGCTGATTCAAACCATTATGGTTGTGAAGAATTAGATTATAAATTTGAATTAAATTATAAAGATGAAACAATATCTGGTGCAGCATATGAAATGTATTCAACTGATACTTCATGTATTGGTAATGCGTGTCAACCAATCTATGTATTAGGTGGTGCCGGAGTAACAAAGACAGTTACTGTTGAAGATTCGTTTTCAATGTGTACATTAACATGTGCAGAATTAGAAGCAAAATGTGCTAAAGATGGTGCTTCATCAAAAGCATGTAAAGAATTTAAGAAACAATATCCACAAGGATGTATTAACTGTGGTGTTGGAATGGTAAATAATGTATGTGCAGATCCAGGAAACACTTCAGATCTTGCCTTAATTGAAGGATATGAAATAGATCCTGAAACATGCACTCAAGGAACTGGTGAAAACATTACAGGATGTATTCTTGAAAACAAAGATGCTGCTGGTAATCCATATAAGGATGAATCATTAGGCAACAACTTATGTTCAGTATCTTGTAAAGAAGATTTTCATTTCAAATTACCTGGAAATATAGATGTATCTGAAAAGAGACATTTTGCATTAAAAGTTGATTTAAAAGCAACTAAAACATGCTATTTAAAGATGCATGGCACTCCAAATGCCGCTGCATTTGCTGAAGCTGCTCAAACATCTCAAGAATTGTATGAAAATTGCGCATATCTAAATGCTGAAACACACGAAGTGGTTATTGGACGATCTAATCAAGCATATTATACTTATAGTCAAACAGAGGTATGCAAAAAAATGCTTACAGGGGAGCCTTGTACTAAAGGAGAAAGATTCTGCCAATGTACTACTCAAAGCAATAAGCAAATAGCTGGATATTGTGAATCTGAAAAGGTAAAATTTGAATATAAATATACAACAGTAGAAAACTGTAGTGCTGTTGAACATAACGGTTCAATTATCTATGAAAGAGGACAAATAGTAAATAGTGATAAAACTGGTTGTGAGGATATACCAGAAAGTGCAGAATTAAAAGAATTTAATGAAAAAGTTGCAGCTGCCGGTGCAGCATGTGAAGAATTAGGAAAACTTACTTCTCAAGCAACAGTTACAGTAAGGAATGTTCCTGGAGTAGCTGGTGGAGGAAAAGTATTTGTTACTGGTGGAAGCGAAGTGTCTGTCAGTTGTAATGGTAGTATTTATTGTACAATTGGTGGATGGAACGCTTGTGCTTTATGGGAAATGAATTATGATTTTAACCCAGATATGTACTTCTATTATGAAGATGCATACATGAAATCAGCACTTACTGATAAATTAGATTTAATCGGAACACCAACTGCTAGTGGAACAACACATTATTATTGTTCTACAGATGATGGCGATGCTGCATATCAAAAATGTTCTGGTGGATGGAAGACATCACCTATATTTAGAACAGAACAATACTGTGTATGTAGTGGTGACGGATGTAAAAATGAATCTGTAGCAATAAATAATACAATGAGAATGAAAGAATCAATTTCATATGAAACTAAATATATTACACCAACACAATTCTATTCAATTAGTCCTCATGGTGAAATAGTAGCGTCTTTATCTGGTGAAGGACTTGAAAATGCTGTTGAATTAACTAATGCATTACCTGTTGGTTTAGGAGTTCCACATGGTGCATATCATTATGCATTATATGCTAAGAATTTGGGTGAATACTTCGGAACAGGCAAGTATGGTAGAGTATGGGGTAATAAAAATAGTGTTGTAGCTAAGACATTAAAAGCTAATGATAAATGTTTCAATAATGGTGACTTAAAATATGATACTAAGATTGAAGATACTTATATAGATAAAGGTGTATGGGTATGTAGATATTGTATTGGAGAAGATTGCTACTGTCCTGATTGTCCACCAGAAGTTGGATTTAAATGTCAGTATGCAAATGGCAAATATTGGGGTAAATCTGGAACAGAAGTAACTTATAATGAATATAAATCACAATGTTGTAAAGATGATGATTGTCCAGTTGAGTTATTTATAAATGGTAAGCCTAATTTTGCATATAGACCAGTATCAGCTGGTGACTTTAATCCAAATGATAGAGATTTAGGTCCAAACTGGAATTACGATAGTGAACAAGTAAGTACAGCACTTGAAATGAAGGCTGCTGTAACGACTCGTGATATTATACTTGATGGTGAAACAATTTATGATGAAGGATCACATAAGTATGTCATGAAGGTTAATATGGATAGTGCTTTAATTAATACAATTAAAAATCGTAAAAATAAAGAATATACAGAAAACACATTAGAGTGTTACGATTATGAACAAGATGGAAAAACATATAAGAATGTATTCTGCTATAGTAGCTACCTTGATGAATTGTTAAATAATTCAAAAACAAAAGATAAAATAACATTTGGTTATACTAGACCATCTGGTGTAGCAGATAGAAAGAGATCTCAAGCCTCTGATTACTGGACTACATGGACAGAAAGATTAGAAAATGGTAAATGGGATGTTAAAACTACTAAAGAAATAAGTTACTTTAGATCTAATTATGGTGAAATTGGTATTGGGCCATCTTGGAAATAGAAAAGGAGGAAACATTATATGAAAGAAAGTTATTGGGGATACTGGTTAATAGTATTAGGTATATTTGTAGTAGTAATCTTACTTTTAATTCGTAATGTTACCTCTAACAATACCGAAGACTATTACACATTAAATCAAATAAGTGAAGCGGCGATGGTCGATGCTGTTGACTTTGCTTATTATAGACAATTTGGTGAACTTAAAATAAATAAAGAAAAATTTATGGAAAACTTCTTAGAAAGACTTGCTGATACATCATCACCAAGTGCAAATTATGAAGTAACCTTTGTGGAGGTATATGAAGCTCCACCAAAGGTAAGTGTTCAAATTGTAAGTAAAACGGATAAAATTAATATTGCAAAAGATTCAGATTCATTTGATATGACAAATAGAGTAGATGCAATATTAGAAGTAAATAGTTAGTTAGAAGGGTGATAAAATGGGAAACTTAGTTGGTACGATAAAAAGATTTTTAGGAAATAAGAATACAGTAACTATTTTAGCTGTTCTAGCTGGAGTAATATTACTATGGTATTTCTATAATTATCGTGTTAATCAAGCAATAACAACGATAAGAATACCATATGCAATCGATGCAATCGATGCTGGTAAAAAAATAGAGAGTGATAATTTAGACTATAAAGAAATAACATCTAGTACTACTAGAAATAGTGATATTATCACTAATATGGGTGAATTAGAAGATATGTATGTATGTACTGGTACAAGCATACCAAAAGATGGTTTCTTCTATAAATCACAAATATGTAAAAAAGAGCAAATTAAAAATTCAATTTATGAAGGAATGGCCGATGAAGGTTATACTACATATAATCTAGAAGTTGATAATCGTACAACATTTGCTAATACAATAATGCCAGGTGATTATATAGATTTATATGTTGAAGCAACTGATGATGCTGGTAAATCTTTATTTGGACCATTAATTGAAAGCATTGAAGTACGTGGTGTATATGATTCAAGCGGTAGGGATGTATATTGGGATTCTGATGCTGGAGATGCAGCATACCTAATATTTGTCGTACCAAATGAATATCATAAACTGCTTAATGTCGCAAGAATGAATAATATTGATATTACACCAGTTCCAAGAAGTGCTTCTTATAGTTTAAATCCAAAAGAAACACAAATTGGAAGTCAGGAATTAAAGAATTATATAACTAGTAAAGCAGCTGCAATAAGTAATTAATAAAAAGGAGGGGACAAAGTGTGAATGATGCTATATTTTCACAAATTGATTTCGGCCCTTTAAAAGAGTTTTTGGATGATGACAATGTAACAGATATTTCTTATTCAAATGGTGGTCAAATTCACTTAAAAACACTCGATAAAGGTGTATATCCAGTAGAAAGACCGGACATTAATAATGCATTGATGGAAAAATTAGCATTTCAATGTTCAAATGTAATGGGAAAAACATTTAATATGGCTCATCCACTATTGGACGCCGAATCAGCTGAGTTGCGTTTAAATTTCGTACATGATTCCATTTCTACAAATGGAATTGCTTGTACTATAAGAAAAACCCCTGCTAAGATACGTCTTAATAAGGAAAAATTATTAAGTGAAAAATATGTAACAGAGGATTTATTGGACTTCTTACTTAAATGTGTAGAAGGGCACTGTAATATGATAGTTAGTGGTGAAACTGGATCAGGTAAAACTGAATTAGTTAAGTATCTTGCTAGTCATATTGGTGAAAATGAAAAAGTAATAACAATTGAAGATACACTAGAATTACACTTGGATAAAATATTTCCTCATCGTGATATTGTAGCAATGAAAACCAACAATATTGCTGGTTATTCAGATGTTTTAGTAGCATGTATGAGACAAAACCCAAGATGGATATTATTATCCGAAATTCGTAGTGACGAAGCAGTAACATCCGCTCGTAACTCAATTTCATCTGGACATAATATTTTATCTACTATCCACTCTGATAGTGCCAGAAATATACCAATGCGTATGTATAGCTTACTTGAAACAAATCAAGATATAGAACAATTTTTAAAATCTATTCATAGATATGTTCAATTAGGTATACATGTTAAAGGATATATGAGTGCTGAATTAGGTAGATTCCAAAGAGAAATAGTAGAAGTATGCGAATTCTATGTTGATGATAATAATGTAGCGGGCGCAAATATAATATATAAAAAGAGCTTAGATGGTAAATTTAGTTTTAATAATCCAACCAAATATTTAAGAGAATATTTAGGTAGTCAAGGAGTTATATTAAAAGAGAATTTATTTATTGAAGAAGAAAGTAAAGAAAATAAAGAGAATATTGAATCATTATAAAAGAAGAAAGAGGGTGCATAAATGAGAACTTTTCCTGAGTTATTGATGCTACTAGCTTTAGCTATTGCAACAATGATTTATCGTGGTGTAAAAGATGGTAAATCATATAAAAGTTATTTAGAAAAAGCAGGAGCAGTTTACGATAGATTTGCACCATTCTCTTTTAAAATGGTTAGAGATAAAGCCAAGGATTTAGGCCAAGAATATACAATGAGAAATTATTTAACACAAATAATAGTTCTTGGTGGAATAGCGGGATTAATTGGCTATTTCTATTTCTATAGTTTAATATGGGGGTTAATTTATGCAGGAATAGCAATTCTTTTAATTCCTTATATTGCATATTTAAGATACCAAAGAATATATAGTGAATTTATATTTGAACAAATTCAAACATACTGTACAAATGTAATAATGGAATTTAATACTACTCAATCTTTTGTAAAAAGTTTAGAGGGAGTAAGAGATTCAGGTATTATTGAAGATCCTGTATTAAGTGATATAAGTAAGATGATTGATTTATCATATAAGAATGGTACTATTGATGAATCTATTGAATATTTTAATTCTAAATATCCTTTCTATATGGTAAAGAATATGCATCAATTATTCCTACAAATTACTAAAGAGGGAGCAAGAGATGCTGGAGAATCCTTAGAAAATATGTCAATGGATATCGATGCTTTAGTTGAAGGTGTATATCGCGATCAAATGGATAGAAAGAATTTCCACGGAAGATTCTTAACATTTGGATTAGTATTATTCTCTTTAGTAGTAGTAGTAGAGTTTATGTTAGGTAAAGATAACTATATTGATCTATTAAAGATATGGTATGTTCAAATAATATTACATTTAATAATAATAGTAAACGGATACTTCTTAGTAACTGGTGAAAAATACTATAACGAAGATGTGGGGGCGGAATAATGCAAGTAGAGATAATTTTAATAGCAGCCCTTATATTTCTAGTAATGTCTTATAATGGTCAAGTTAGTTTAAAAGAATTAATAAATGATAATTATTATTTATTTAGAAAATTAAAAGAAGATGATTGGGATTTTTATGTTAGAGCTAAGTATGGAGATACTAGTGCATCAGATGCTATATTTATAAAAAGAATTCGTAATGGTTTAATTGTTATAGTTATTACATTATTCTTCTTTATAAATAGTATGGATGCTCTAAAAGTGTTAGTAGCGTTTGTACTTGGTTATGTAACATTTAAATTAGATTATTTTAATATTAAATCATATTATAAGAGACATATATTCTATATAGATAGTATGTTACCACATTATTTAAAAAGTATAGAAATATTAATTCAACACTATACTGTACCAGTAGCAATTGGTAAAAGTATTCTTGATGCTCCAGATATATTTAAAGATGGATTACAAGAAATGATTAATGAAATTAATGCTGGTAATGATACAATTGAGCCTTATATGAATTTTGCTAGAAAATATCCAGTAAGAGATTCAATGCGTATGATGAGACTTCTATATCGTTTAAGTATAGGTAGTCAAGAAAGAAAACAAGAACAAATGTTAATGTTCTCTAGAACTATATCTAATTTACAACAAAAAGCTAGGGAAACAAAATATAAGAATAGATTAGATAAGATGGAAAATAAGACAATGAAGATGTTATTATCAACTGGTTTTGGAGTTATGATACTATTAGTATTTGCTGTCTTACAAATGATGAATTTATAGTCTACAAAAAGTAGACTTTTTTATTTGTTAATAATTGCAATATATGGTACTATTGTAAATAGGAGAGTAGTTATGAATATATGTGATAATACTTTTATTTTAAGTATTCTTAAAATTATCAAATTATTATTTAAATCTTTAATGTTTATTATACCTTTAATTCTAATTATACTTATTATTGTTGATTTAATTAAATATGTTACTAATCCCAGTTCAAATAAAAGTGTATTAGAAGTGTCTATTAAAAGATTTATAGCTGCATTAATTATTTTTTTTGTTCCAACAATAGTTATTAGTGTATTTAATTTGTTTTTTGGAAATACAGCAGTAGTTGCTTGTTTTAAAAACGCTAATAAAGAATATATTCAAAATAAAATATTAGAAAGTAAAGAAGAAAAAAGGAAACAAGAGAAAGAAGCAACTAGGAAATACGAAGAGCAAACAAAGGAAATAGAAAGGAAAAGGGAAGAAGAGATAAAGCAAACTACGATTGACAATGAAACTCTGACAGGAAAATCACTTGGATTAGAAAGCTCTTTTAATTCATATAGTGACAATAAATATAGTGGATTATCTGGTTATTATTTGTATATACCAAAAGATGCTACTGAAAATATGCCTCTTATTGTAGTATTTCCTCCCAATAATATATCCGCAAAAAATTCAAAATCAATTTTTATAGAAAAAAGTTTAGATAATGTTAAAGCATTTATCTATATACCTTTAATCCCATATAATGGAGAAAGAATTAATTGGTCTAAAAAACATTGTGCTTCTGCTGTAGAAAAAATTAATGATTTAATAGATAAATATAAAATTAATAAAAATAAAATATCATTAACTGCATCAAGTTCTAGTGGATGGTATATATATTGGACTGCAAATACTTATAGAATTTTTTCAGCAATTGTTCCTATTAGTTCTGGTATGAATTTTGATACAATTAAAACTTATTCTGGTTGGGAATATTTAAAAACATTACCGATGAAAGGATATGGGGAAAAAGGTGGAAAATATGCTGGAGGAAGAGATTGCACTAAATATGGTTATGTAACATGGTCAGCTGATAAAAGAATGTCTGAAATATTTGAAAAATTGGGTAAATCAAATGACTACACATATGTGCCAGATTTATGTCATGGTGAAATTGGTAGTTATGCATTTGGAATAGATAATAATAACAATAATACATCTGATTTAATAGAGTGGATGATATCACAAACAAAACAATAAAAATGCTATTTAGAGGTTATTTTAGTTGATAGGTTATACATTTATGGTATGGAATACCAAAGAAGATTGGTAAATAATTTAACAAGTAAAAATGGCTTATATGTTATGTTATATGAAGAAAAAAATAAATAGACTAGAAATAGTCTATTTATTAAATTTAACAGTAATATATTTTTCTTCTTGATATAATTCTTGAATGCTTCTTATTATTTGATTAGCTAGATTACTATCATGATCATTCTTTATAACTACAATATTAATTGTATTATCTCTTATTTTAACCACTGCATTTAGATCAAATATTTCCTTGATTAACTTTTTAATTTTTTCTTCTTCTGTTTTTGAACTATTTAATTTTTGAATATTTTCATAAGCGTCATTTTTTTCGGATACTGTTTTTGATGTATCTAGCAGTATATCTTGATATTCTTCAAGCATTGCTTCACGTTCATCATCTTTTTCTACTTCTACGGCTACTAAAGCATCTGATTCAGTTATTTCAATAACTGGCGTAGATGTAATAACGTCTTCGGTTTTTAAAACACTTTTAACATCATCATCAATACTTACATAATAAATTCCTAATATTAATATTAAAGAAAATAAAGTTAAAAACCATACATTCTTTTTGTTCATGATCCACCTCACTTAATAATATTAATTATTTTTGATTTTATGCATTAAAAAAGTTTAGCTAAAAATATAAAGCTAAACATTTTTCAACACAGTATTTAATATCTCTTTCATTAAATGGCTTTTGAAGTATTTCAATTATTGGATAACTTCTTGCTTTA
>JAEEGI010015591.1_pt1 | contig 15810 bp, 8 predicted proteins | sample 8958751 | NCBI WGS metagenome assembly JAEEGI01 (sample SAMN16246545, study PRJNA631951) | gut metagenome | biome: gut microbiome; feature: rumen; material: KS-attached | host: Bos | place: Iran: Karaj | collected 2018-10
AAAACGGTTTTTTCGTAGAGTTTACTATAATTTTCATAAGCCGTTTTAGTATCATAATCGAGTAGTTCTTTATTACAATCCGGAGTTAAAGAATATTTTTTATAGATAATATTCTTTTGATCTAGCCATTTATAAAACATTCTTTCTATTTCAATGAAATCAAGAGAAAACCTAAATTCTGACCATTTTGATTTTAAAAATTTCGTATAATCTAATTCCATATCTGTTATGTAATAGTAAATGTTAGAGTTCATCTTTTAACTACCTCTGATCCAGCACCAAGGGACTGTGAATAACCTTATTAAAATATATTTAGATTATTATAACATTAATTTTATTATTTTTAAATACATTTTTGTTATTAATTAAGTGCCTTAATCTTGTCAATCTCAACTCTAGTAATGTGGCAGTAACCATTAGGGTTCTTAAGTAAATAGTCCTGGTGATATTCTTCTGCTTCATAGAAGCAATCCAGAGGCTTTGTTTCTACGTGGAATTCAGAGTATTTCTTTTCTTCCTCTTTTATATAAGAAGAAACTATTTCTTTTATTTCATCGTTTTTGTAGTAAATTCCAAGTAAATATTGCTCGCCAATGTCCCCGCCTTGTCCGTCTGCCTGTGTTGGGTCAACACATATAAAGTAAGCCTTAAGGATTGTTTCAGTGCTTGTGATTTCTGGTTTGTAAGTCACACGAATGCATTCTCTAAATCCAGTTTCGTGTCTACAAACTTCTTCATAGCTTGGATTTTTAATGTGGCCGTTGGCATAGCCGACTTTAGTTTCAGTAACTCCCTTTAATTCTTTAAAAGCTCTTTCCATACCCCAGAAGCAACCTCCTGCAAGGTAAATCACTTTCTGGCCTGCTGGCGCTTCGTAGGTGTCATCTAATCTAGTTTCGTAAATTCTGTGTTCGTAGTAAACATTTTCCAAATCACGACTAATAATTTCGAAGCCATTGTGTTCGAGGCAGTGTATAGCCATCTCGTTAGATTTAGCCACGATAGCATGAATTATAGGTTCATGTAAAACTTCATGGATGTGTGGCATAAGTAGGTAAAGTGCATTGCTAGCATAGTGATTGCCACGGTGATCTTCATCGATTTCGAAATAAATTTCAGACTTTTCGTTAAATTTTACAAGCCCGACCTTTTGTTGATTCTTTGTTATTGTAAATGTGTTCTTAGAGCTATTATTGTCTAGCTCAATTTCAATAATCTCGTTTTGTAAAATTGTCATTTTCATTTTCCTTTGCGTGTAATTTAATTTTATACTATTTTATCATAGAATTGATATCTGTACAGTGGAATTTGAACTTAGTGTGAGCAAATCCCTGCTTTACTTTTGAAATATTATCTTGCCTGATGTGCTTAGTTAGTGGTAAATTAATCTTATGCAAAAATAGCGAGAAACTAAAAGGGTTAAATCATGATTTAACCCTTAATTTTAGCGATATCGCAGAGAGTGGTAAGAATATGACTAGAAAAGAAATTAATGAGATTAAGGCACAGTACACACTTGAAGAGTGTGGAATTTCAAGACTTTGTGGCTGTTATGTTGACGGCGAGAAGAACAAAGTCACTACATTTACAGAGAATTTTTTAAATCTTCCAGAGGAGGAAAAGCACAAGTATTTTGACATTTTCAAAAAATCTTTATCAGGAACTCCTGGTAAAAATCTTCTTGATATGCAGTTTAACGAGGGAGCCTATGAAGCAGGCGGCTCGCAGGAATTTCTTCTTAAATTAAGAGATTCAGAATTAAAGGATGATGCGGTGGTTAATCAGCTCTACGATAAGATCATCGAGAACTACTATTATCCGGGCAATTACTTGATTTTGCTCATCCATCAGGCATATGACATTCCATCAATTACTAACGATAACATCGAGATGGAAGATGCTTCCGAGGAAGTGTTTAGTTATATTTTGTGTAGCATTTGCCATGTAAGCCTTTCAAAGCCAGGCCTTGGCTACAACGAGGATGACAAGGCTTTCCACAATCAGATTCAGAGCCATATGGTGGATTTGCCTGACGTGGGATTCCTATTCCCAGCTTTTAACGATAGAACAAGCAACACTGACATGACACTTTTCTACACTAAGGATGCTAACGATTTCCAGCATGGCGTTATTGAAAATGTACTTATGGTCAACGAGCCTATGGGTGCCGTAGATCAGAAGGAGACCTTTAATAACTTGGTAACTGAGGCGCTAGGTGAGGATTCTAATTATGAAATCGTTAAGAACATTCATGAGAATCTTAATGAGAAGATTGCAGAGAAGAAGAAGGAGTCTATGGCTCCTGTAATGCTTGATAAGACTGAGGTTCGTGAAGTCTTAGAAAAGAGTGGAGTTAAGGAAGAGAATTTAGAGAATTTTGAAGAGCATTTTGAAATGGCAACGGGTGAGGATGGCAAGCTTGCTGCGACAAATATTGTGCCAGCTAGAAAGTTTGAAGTTAAGACACCAGACGTTATTGTTAAGATTAATCCAGATAAGACAGACCTTGTAACAACTCAGATTATTGATGGCAAGCAGTGTCTCGTAATTGAGATTGATGAGAGGTTGGAGGTTAATGGAATTTCTGTGAATCCTGAGACAGGGGAAGTGATCGAGAGGTAGAGAGTCCCGATGGGAGAGGGGGCGCCTGGGTGTACGGCAAAGGCGCTGCGCTGTTTGCCTACCGGGAGTTATACTATGCCGGAAGTGGCTTAAATTCTCGGTTTCGTCCCGGGAGTCGTTGACCTAATGGAGAGAAAACCTCCCGGAAGGTCACTCAGTCCCGGCCGCGACCAACTTGCTTTCTAGTCCCGGGAGTTTGTTGCTCTGGGAAGTGCAGGCTTCAGGCAGAAATCTCCTGATATAATTAAAACTTTTATATCTAATATTGATTTGTTGACCCTAGAAGAAATTTTTTTCTTCTAGGGTCTATCTTTTTAAATTCAACGCTTCCTAGAATAATCCGTATGGACCGAAAATTTCGAATAAGTATTAAATGCCCTAAAAGCAAGTTGGTATTATAGGAAATTCGTAATCCTTTTCAGGGCTTTTTTTACCGCTAGGTCAACAATCAAAAAAAGCAAGTTGTTTAGAACAAGAATACTAATCCCTACGGGAGAGAAAACATCCCGGAGGGTCATCCTCCTCCCGGCTGCATCTCAGAAATCCTCTCGTCCCGCCTTAAATTCTCAGTTTCGTCTCGGGAGTCGTTGACCTAATGGAGAGAAAATCTCTCGGAAGGTCAATCCCCTCGCGGCCGCGACCAGGAAATCTATCTTAAACCCACCAGAAAACCACAAACACAAACTATTTTTGTAAAAGTTATGAATTTAAGCTATACAATTTTATTTCTTAAGTATATAATATATTTGTGGGTTATATAAAGCTTCTTTACAAAAGTCTTGGGGAAGGCAATTTTGTGGGGAAGTTTAGCAAAAAATAATTTAATACGGGAGGTTTTTATGAGAAAGCTAAGTCTATTTAAAAATGGCTTCTTGCGTTCCAAAAAAGCAATCATTAGAAGAGCTTCGGGCTTTGCAATGGCTGCTTTTTTAATGGCCTCAACTGCACTAATTCCACTTGAAGGATTAGTGTATGTTAAGGCAGATACTACAAACGAGACCGCAAGTATTGTAGCATTTCCAGGCGCTGAAGGTGGCGGCATGTACGCCAGCGGCGGTCGTGGCTATGATGTTTATGTAGTTACTAATCTAGAAGATTATGGGGTGAATGAAACACCTATCGAAGGTTCACTTCGTTACGGTATCGAGAATTCAACAGATGGTTGCATAATCGTATTTAATGTCGGCGGTACAATTAATTTGAAGCAGACATTATCTTTCAGAGATAAGAAGAATATTACTATTGCTGGTCAGACAGCACCTGGAGATGGAATCACACTATCAGGTTACGAGACTAACATTAGTAATTCTGAGAATCTTATTATCCGTTTTGTACGTTTTAGAACTGGTTCTGAAAATGTGTACACAGCCGGTGATTCTATGGATGCCCTTTGGGGAAGAGATAATAAGACCTTTATCATTGATCATTGTTCTTTTAGCTGGAACACAGATGAAACATTATCAACATATAGAGGTGCAGATGGAACTGTTCAGTGGTGTATAATCAGTGAAAGTTTAACAGTTTCAGGTCATAGCAAGGGAAGACACGGCTATGGCGGTATCTTTGGTGGAGATAATTGCGTTTTCCAATATAATTTAATCGCTAACCATACTTCAAGAAACCCACGTCTTGGTGGCGGTACAATGACAGATCCAACAAAAGTTTATTCAATGGCAACAGTACAGTTAAGCAATAACTACCTTTATAACTGGGGTTACTACTCATGCTACGGTGGTGGTTATACTTTAACTAATTATATTAATAACTATTTTAAGACAGGTCCTGGTACAAGAGATGCTGCGGCTAATACAATTCTTAACTTCGGTGAGAAGACTAAGCCAGGCGGAGTATATTACACAGGAAATGTATTTGAAGGAAATGATGCAGTAACAGCCGATAATAGCAAAGGCTTTAAGATGGAAGGCGTTACATCAGGAGAGAAGGCAACAGTAGTTTCTTCAACTCCTTACGAATCAGATGCTTTCAATCAGATAACATTAAGAACAGCTAATGAAAGCTCATCTCTTATTTTAAATCAGGCAGGTTGTACTTACCCTGAAAGAGATGCAATCGATGCTAGAGTAGTTGCTGATGTTGAAAATGGCACAGGCTACTACATCAACACTCAGGACGAAGTAGGCGGCTATTGTACAGAGGAAGTACATAGAGACGCATCCTTTGATAGCGACCTTGATGGTATTCCAGATTACTGGGAAACAGCTCATGGCCTAGATCCTAACGACGCTAGTGATAGTGCTAAGATTTCAGATAGTGGTTATGCAAATGTAGAGCTATATTTCAATTCTCTCGTTGAGGGAGTTACAGATATCAACTACGTTGCACCAAATCCAACAGTATCAATTGATTTAGCCAACAACACTCAGGTAGATGAAGGCAAGCCAGTTACAGTTACTGCAAATGCAACTGCAAACAACGGCGGTTCAATTAGCAAGGTAGAATTTTACAATGGCGATAAGTTAGTGGCTACAGATACAGAAGCACCTTACAGCTATACATTTTCAGAGTTAAAGGATGGAACCTATAGCATATCAGTAAGGGCTTACGATAACGAGGATAACGAGACACAGTCAGATGCTTCAAAGCTTCATGTAAATTCAACAGCAAGCTCAGGAGACTGGTTAGACGCAGAAGTAGGTAATCCAGCACTTTCTGGTGGTTCTAGTTTGGAAAATGGAGTGCTAACCGTAAAGGGTAACGGCAAGGTAGGTAGAGAAGAAGGAAGCGTTAAGGGAACAGAAAACTACGATGCCGCAGATGACGATTTTCACTACACATACCAGCAGGTTACAGGAGATGCAGAGCTTGTAGTTAAGCTTGATGAGGAGACAGTGGTTGATTGCCATACCTTTACAGGCTTAATGTTTAGAGAAAGCTTAGCAGACGATGCAAAGCAGGTAGCTCTTGGCTTCTCAATGGTTAAGCTATCAAGCGTCACATGCTGGGCAACACATATGTCAGCAAGAAAGACAACAGGGGGGGCAACTTCTGAACTTTCAGAAACCCTTGATAGTGCTTCTAAGGCAGAGGCTGCAGGTATTGGTTATGTTACAGACCTTAACTATAGAACAGGGGCAACAGTAAACGGAACTTGGTTAAAGCTTGTTAGAAAGGGCGATACATTTTCAGGATATGCCTCAGATGATGGCGAGAACTGGACATTAGTAAGCGAGATGGAAGTTGATTTACCAGATACAGCATATATCGGATTTGCAGTAGATAGCGGTCAGGTAGCTAACGATATTAATAATTTAGTAACAGCTAAGTTTAGCAATATCAATTTAAATACTAACCCTTCAGAAACTACAGATCCAACAACAGAACCAACAACAGGAGAGGATACATCTTCAGAAACAGATGAGTCTGAAAATAATTATGCTCCTACAGTAATTGATGAAAATAATTTGCTTACTAAGACAGCTTCAGGTTCAACAATGATCTTAAAGCAGTCAGCAACAACAGGTAACTTAGCAATTTCTGGAACATCAGAAGATAGCAATGCAAGTTACATTCTCTTCCCAGAAACAACAAAGAATGGCAAGCTTGAGATGGACATCACTATTGATGGTTATTCAATCTTTGGTAATGAAGGTAAGAGATCAGGCGTATTTGTAGGTGCATTTGGTAGCACACTAAGCTCCTTTACAACACTTGGCCTACGTGGCTACGATGCAAATACAGGTTCTGACTCAATTTCAGGATACTGGACAAAGTCAACAGGCTCTGCAGGTAATGGCTCACCAAAGTATAATGTAGCTGTTGGTGATACATATCACGTTGTAGTTGAGAGAACAAGCGCAGGTTACACATTAACATTTACAGATTTAACAAATCCATTAGAAGTTACAGCGACAGGTAGCACATACTCAGGTTCAAAGACTATTAAGTTATCTGACCTTTACACAGGTGAAGGAAATGTTGGCGCTAAGAGTGAGGTTCGCTTCGGTATCGCACTTTGTGGCGCAAACGTTAGCGTAAAGAACATGGTTTACTATGATGCTAATGGAAATGTGCTCTACAATCAGGCAGATTACTACAAGGATGCTGGTACAGCTCCAACAATTACAAAGGTTAACACACCAGTAGTTAACGAAGATAGAACAGCCATTACAGTATCTTACGAGGGCGAGGGCCTTACAGGGGATGGCAAGTATGAAGTATCAGTTTCTTCAGATGGTGGACATACATACAAGACTCTAGGCACTACAACAGATACAAGTTACACATATTCACCAAGTGCATCTGGAAGTTACATTTTCAAAGTAACAGGTGTTATGGGTGAGACAGTTTCTAACACAATGGTTTCTGAGGCAGTTAGTTATAAGAAGCCACTTACAAGCCCAACTAAGCTTACAGCAAGCTCAGGCAACGCTTCTAACTCTCTTTCATGGGCAAGCGTTAGCTCAGCAACAGGCTACAAGGTTTATAGAAAGTCAGTAGATGAGCAGGATTACACACTTCTTGGAACTACAAGCACAACAAGCTATGTAGATTCAAGCGCTGTAAACGAGACAGTTTATAACTATGCAGTTTTAGCTTATGATGCTGAAAATGAGTCAAATCTTTCTACTGCAGTGACAATCATGGCAACAGCAGGTCACACAGGAGAATACTATTTTGGTGATGAGGCTGCTAGCTTAACAGTTAGTGCCAAGTCAAATGATACAATTACAGATTCTTCAAAGGCTAGCTTTACAATTGCAGCTGATGAAGCAGGTAGTTGGGAAATCAAGTTAAATGGTGATTTAATAGATACAAAGAGCACTAATGCTAACGAGGCAATTAGTGAAGAAATTAGTTTAGCAGACGGTAGAAATGAGGTAGTTGCTTACTTCACAAGCGAAAGTGGAGTTAAGACTTATAAGACTTTCAATTTTGTTAAGTTAACAAATATTGATATTGTAGTAGACGGAAGCTACACAGGTGTGGCAGGCGCTGAAGTTGAGGGTATTCCTACATTTGCAACAGTAGGAGAGGCCATCGCAAGCGTAAATGCTGCTAACAGCGAAAGTGTAGTGATTTTCTTAAAGAACGGCAGATACTATGAAAAGCTTACAGTGGACACAAGCTACATCACATTAATCGGTGAGGATTCTTTAAAAACAGTTCTTTACTACGACGTAGCTTCAGGTTCATTAGACGCTAGTGGTAAGACATATGGTACATCAGGAAGTGCTTCTCTTACATTAAATGGAGGAGCTAGCCACTTTACAGCTGAGAATATGACAATTTCTAACGAATTTGACTATCCAAACGAGAAGATTGATGGCAAGCAGGCTGTAGCACTTCTAAACAATGCGGACGAGACTACATTTACAAACGTAAGATTCCTCGGATATCAGGATACTTTATATGCAAATGGATCTTCAAATGCAGCTAGACAGTACTACAACAGATGCTACATTGAAGGAAATGTAGACTTTATCTTTGGTAGAGCTATGGCAGCCTTCTATGATTGTGAAATCGTTTCAAATGGCGATGGATACTTAACAGCAGCTTCTACAGAAGGCAAGAACACAGTCGGTTATGTATTTATTAACTGCCACATTCTTGCTAAGTCAGGAGTTAAGGGCGTTTACCTTGCTAGACCATGGGGCACAAATGCATCCGTTGCTTACATCAACTGCTATTTAGGCAGCAAGATTAGAGAAGTTGGTTACTGCGACATGAGTAACAACTCATACAAGAACGCAAGATTTAGCGAGTATGGTTCATATGGCGCAGGCTTTAAGGTTAATACTGACAGAATTCAGTTATCAGCACTTCAGGCAAGCAAGATTGACACAGTTGCAGAGGTTCTCGCAGCTGATGCAAATCAGTATAGTGATGGAGCTTGGGATGCAGAGGCAGAATATGCAGCAATTAGCGCATCTTACGTAGCTGCAGCCACAGAAGATCCTGTAACACCAGAGAACCCAGAGACACCAGAGGATCCAACAACACCGGAAGAACCAACAACACCAGAAGAGCCAACAACACCGGAGACACCAGAGGAAATCAGCTATGAGATGCTCTCAGGCGACACAATCACAATCGTTCCTGGGGAAGAAGTTGTTCTTCGTTCAGCAGCAACTGTTGATAAGTTCGTTGCAGTTTTAGTGGATGGTGAAGAAATTGATTCTTCATACTACACAATTACATCAGGTTCAACAATCGCAACAATTAGTGGCGATTACACAGCAACATTAGCCGAAGGCGAGCATTCAATTGCAATTAAGTCAACTGACGGTTCGGCAGTAGCTAAGGCATTAGTAGCTGCTAAGCCAGCTGAAGGCGAGACAGGTTCAAGTGAAGGTGAAACAGGTGCAGGCGAAGAGCCAGCAGTAGAACCAGAAGAGCCAGTGGTTGAGCCAACAGAACCTGCGACAGAACCTGCGACAGAACCTGCAACAGAACCTGCGACTGAGAATACAGGAGAAGTCGCAGCTGATGAGGAATCAGTAGCAAGAGATAGTGCAGTAGAAGCTGAAATCGAAAAGATTGCTGCTTATGAAAAGGAAGTCGATAGACTTATAGCAGAACAAAATGCTATGCAAATTGCTAATAGTGAGGTATCTACACAGAGCACACAGACTGGTGATTTTGCAAATGCATTTATCTACGCAGTTGTAATGATTCTTTCAGTATTTGCTAGTCTTGTAATGATAATTTTTGGCGAAGGCGGAAAGAAGAAGGAAAATTAATAAAATTTTTCTTTAAAAATTTAACTGATATGTTATAATTCCTATTGTGTTTGACACTTTAGTATTGCATAATGGGAGGAATTATATATGGCAGACGGAGGAAAGAAAGGGATTTCTTTAGGATTCAATTCTCCAGTTGTATTAGGTTTTGCATTAATTTCGTTAGTTGCTTTATTTTTGAACGAAATATCAAACGGCCTAACAAATACAATGGTTTTTAGTGTTTACAGATCGGAGATTAGTCCTTTATTCTTCGTAAGGTTATTCGGACATGTACTTGGGCATACAGATTGGAACCATTTTTATTCTAATATGATGTTCTTTTTACTAATTGGACCGATATTAGAAGAGAAATATGGAAGCCTAGATTTGGCGGTGCTTATGTGCATTACTGCCGTAGTATCAGGTATTGTTAATATCATTTTCATGCCAACAACAGTGCTTTTAGGATCAAGCGGAATAGTTTATATGATGGTAGTTTTACTCTCAGCTTCAAGCATCAAGGGTAAGAAGATTCCACTAACACTAATCCTTATCTTATTTATGTACGTTGGCGGTGAAGTCGTAAACGGCTTTGAGGCCCAGGATACAATTTCACAGCTTTCTCACGTAATCGGGGGAATTTGTGGTGCTATCTTTGGCATAGTCCTTAATCTAGATACTAAGGATTTATAGGAAAATATATTGCTCTCACTAAGCTATGAAAGAGACTTTATGCTTTTTTCATAGCAAGGTGAGGGCTTTTTTTATGGATTTGTGCTATGCTTTAACAAAATGTAAATAAAGGAGAAGTAAAGTGAATAATCGATTAAAAGGAATAATTTGTATTGTGATTTCAGCCTTTTGTTTCGCCCTAATGAGCGCCTTTGTCCGCTTATCAGGAGATTTGCCATCGGTTGAGAAAGCATTTTTTAGAAACTTTATAGCCCTCATAATTGTTGTAGTGACTATTATTGTGAAGAAAGAGAAACTACATATGAAGAAGTCGGACGGCTTCGTGCTCTTCCTTCGTTCCCTTTTTGGAACTATTGGACTTCTTTGTAATTTCTACGCCGTTGACCATCTAGCTCTTGCAGATGCTTCAATGATGCAGAAACTCTCGCCTTTCTTTGTAATCGTTCTATCTGCGATTATTTTGAAGGAAAAATGTAGTCCCGTACAGTGGATGGCGGTTATCGGTGCCTTTATTGGCGCACTGTTCATTATTAAGCCAAGTGGAAACTTCAACAATTTCCCAGCAGTAATTGCCGCAATCGGCGGTCTAGGGGCAGGTTCCGCCTACACTATGGTTAGAATTCTAGGAAAGAGAAAGGTAACTCCGGACCTAATTATTATGGCTTTCTCAGGATTTTCTTGTTTAGTTTGCCTTCCTCTAATGATAATTTCTTGGAAAACTATGACTTTAGTGCAACTTTTAATGTTACTTTTAGCAGGCACTGCAGCTGCTGGTGGACAGTTTGCAATCACTCGCGCATACATTTACGCACCAGCTAAGCAGATTTCCGTTTATGACTATTCTCAGATTGTGTTTTCAGCAATCCTAGGATTTATCATATTCGGACAAATCCCAGATGGATTTAGTTTCTTGGGCTACTTTATAATTATCGCCATGGCGGTTTGGATGTTCATTTATAATAAGAGGGAAGACTAGGAAACTGCGCGCTTTTTAAGATTTTTGCGTAAACTTTAGCGCTTTATTTTTATAAAGTTTGTGTTATAATACGGGTATTCAAGTCATTTGGATAATAGTGAAAATATATAGGTTGTTGTAGAGATGGATAATAAAAATGTAAAACGAAAAAGCAATTGCATATTTGAGTCTTTGTTAAAGGAATGCACCCATGAAAAGTTAAATAAAGATTTAAGTCATGAAGAAATCCAGGAAATATGCGATATTTTATTTATTGGTGAGATAAATCTAAAAATAACAAATACAGAAAATAGATTTGGCGATCGCGTTATTAATAAAAATATCTTTAAAAGAGATTGCGAATGTGAAGAAGCTATAAAATACATGTATCGTTTAAGTGATACAAGAGCCGGGGAAATCAGCATAGCGCCTATGAAAGGCCATGAGGAAGTTCCGGAGTATTCTATATTTGCCAATATTTTATTTTTAATTACCTACGAAGTGACAACAACTAGAGTTCTGAATAATTCAAGATTTAGGGATCCACAAACTGGTGTGCCGAATTTGCGCGCCGTTAAGGATAAGATTGCCTCTTTAGTAAGGAACGGCGACTATTCAGACTACATCATTATTTATGCTAATATCCAAAATTTCAAATATCTAAATGATTGCGGTGGCGTTGAGTGCGGTGATACTGCAATCGTTGCATATACAAGAAAACTAGTGGCTCTAGCCGAGGAGGACGAGGCTATTGGTCGACTTGGTGGAGATCACTTTATTATATGCGTGAAAAGAAGAAATCAATCAAAAATCATGCACGCCCTAGCAGGTATTACAGTTTCGGATCTTCCAAATACAGGAGATAGAAACTTTGTCCTTAGTTGCTGGGCCGGAGTTATGATTTCAGATAATAAGAAGCTAAGTTTTGATGAGAGAATGCAGTGCGCTGTGGATGCCTACACAATGGCCAAGACGCGCCTAAAGCAAAGAGTAGTTTTCTACAATGATAAGTTTAAGGCCAAGCTTGACTGGTCAAGAAATGTTAGAGAATTACTTGGAAAATCCATCAGCAAACAGGAAGTTTATCCTGTTTTCCAAGCAAAGGTCAACATGAAAACAGGCAAATTAGTGGGCTTCGAAGCCCTATCTCGTTGGAAATATCAGGGAAGAATCGTCTCTCCATCAGAGTACATCAGCATTCTTGATAATCAGGGTATGATTCACAACCTAGATATGTACATTTTGATGCAGACCTGCGAGTGCATAAAGAAGTGGGATGACGCGGGCATCGATTACCCAATTATTTCTGTAAATGTATCGCGAAAGAACTTGTTTATTCCAAACATCGAGGAAATAATCCACAGAATTACCACTACTGCTGGGGTTGAGCCTTCAAAACTAGATATAGAAATCACAGAATCCGCCACAGAAGACGAGTTTAGTAGGCTTTTAGATTTTATTACGAAAATGCGTCAATACGGCTACAGAATCTCTATTGACGATTTTGGTGTTGGCTATTCGTCTTTAAGCTTGCTCCACACTATTGATGCGGATGTAATTAAGTTTGATAAGAGCTTTGCAGATAATATCTGCAGTTCTAATAAGGTGGAATATATTGTTGAGAGCATTGTAAACTACGCTAACAAAATCGGCATGACAACCATCGCCGAAGGCGTAGAATCAAAGGAACAGGGAAAGAAGCTACTAGATATAGGCTGCGAATGCTGCCAGGGCTTTTATTATGGTGAACCCCTCTCCTTTGAAGAAGCAAGCGAAGTAATAAAAAAACCGATTTATAAACCAATATTAGAGGATTAAGGCGATTCTTAAGAAGTAATGAAAGTACTGGGAATTGGTACAAGTTATGAGAATTAGCGAAAGTACTGAAGAATAATATGTATTTATTAGAACTCGTCAGATAGATTATATCATCTATCTGACGAGTTTTAATTTGCAATGTATTTAACAGTTTGTTCTATCTGTAGTTTTCTATCATTTCGTTTATGTATTTTTCATCTAGACTTTCGCCAATAATAATTAATACATCCTGGCCTACATTAATCTTGGCAACCTCAGTATTTTCTACAGTTGCATTGATCTGATACCAAGCACTAGATGTTGTATTGGCCGCAGAAGCGTCGGAATTAGCGGCGCCGGCAGGATTCGCACTAGATGTAGTGTCGCCAGTAGAAGCGTCGGAATTAGCGCCGCTGGCGCCATCCGCCTTTGCAAAGCCCTTAACTCTAAAGACTTTTCCGCATTTCTCATCCTTGTAGAGATTGTCAATTAAGGCCTTTATAGAAGCAATAGATAGGCCGTGGTTTAGCAAATATACTGAGTTGTAGCTATTATTGTCGTCTATTCTTAATTTTTCGTGGTCAAAATTGTTGTAACCACAGTTTGTAAGCCCCTCTAATACTGAAGAATCTAGCTCGTTTAGGTTTGCTTCAATAAAGTCAGACTCCACAAGCTCTCTATTTCCCTTGAATTGAAGAAGGGCAGCCTTTAGGTGGGCCTTTGTATTCTCTATATCTTGTGTCGAGGCCAAATCGCTATGAGATAAAAGAATTTTACCTGAGCGGGAAACCTGTGAGCAGAGAAGATAGTTAGATTCGTTTGAGAGCTCATTTTCAAGCTTAGAATCTATAACTGTAATGACGTTGCCGATTTTATACCATCTGTTAAGGGGATCTTCGTTTAAAACATCGAAAAATTCATCCACGTCATAGATGCCAGAAGGCTCAATCAAAACCCTGTCATAGCCCAGCATTCCAAGGGCAATAAGCTTAGTCTTAAATCTACGTCTGTGGCAGTCGTAGTCGCAACCGCCCGCCACCATCTCAAGGTCAGCATCATCACCGATGGCATCCTCTAGAAGGAGCATGTCTACATTTACAGCACCATAATCATTCTCGATAATGCCGATGTTCTCGCCCTTGCTAATAAGATAGTTTACATATTGCTTTATAAAAGTGGTCTTCCCAGAACCTAGGAAACCAGTAATCAAATCTACTTTAATCATAAAATCACCAATAAAATAAATATATTCGTGGCTATATTTACCCTTCCTTTCAGGACAATTATATCATATATGTAAAGATAAAAACTTTTGAAAACTACTTGTAAATAAGTCTATTTTGTGTTAAAACTGACTTATAGAAAAAACTTTTCTAAAAGTAAAGATTAAATTAATAGCTTTAAATTTTAAGCAATTTTTGGGAGGAAAATATGACTGAATTTTTTAAGAATGTCCCAGTTATTAAGTACGAGGGACCAGAAAGCACTAATCCATTTGCTTTCAAGTATTACGACGCAGAGAAGGTTGTTGCAGGCAAGAAGATGAAGGAGCATTTACCATTTGCAATGGCATGGTGGCACAACCTTGGCGCTAACGGTGTAGATATGTTTGGTGTAGGCACAGCAGATAAGAGCTTTGGAGCTACTCCTGGTACTATGGAGCATGCTAAGGCTAAGGTAGATGCAGGTGTTGAATTCATGAAGAAGCTTGGTATTGAGTACTATTGCTTCCATGATGTTGACCTTGTACCAGAAGCTGACGATATCAATGAAACTAATAGAAGATTAGATGAAATCTCAGACTATATCTTAGAGAAGACTAAGGGCACTAATATCAAGTGTTTATGGGGTACAGCTAACATGTTTGGTAACCCAAGATTTATGAACGGTGCTGGTAGTACAAGTTCTGCTGATGTTTACTGCTTCGCTGCAGCTCAGGTAAAGAAGGCTCTTGATATTACTGTAAAGCTTGGTGGTAGAGGCTATGTATTCTGGGGTGGCAGAGAAGGTTATGAAACACTTCTTAACACAGATGTTAAGTTTGAGCAGGAAAATATTGCAAATCTTATGCACTTGGCTGTTGACTACGGTCGTAGCATCGGCTTTAAGGGTGATTTCTATATTGAACCAAAGCCAAAGGAACCAATGAAGCATCAGTATGATTTTGATGCTGCAACAGCTATCGGTTTCCTTCGTCAGTATGGTCTTGATAAGGATTTCAAGATGAATATTGAGGCAAATCATGCAACACTTGCAGGTCACACATTCCAGCATGAACTTAGAATTTCTGCAATCAACGGTATGCTTGGTTCTATCGATGCTAACCAGGGCGATATGCTTCTTGGTTGGGATACAGATGAATTCCCATATGATGTATATGGTGCAACTTATGCAATGATGGAAGTGCTTAAGGCTGGCGGTCTTACAGGTGGTTTCAACTTTGATGCTAAGAATAGAAGACCTTCTAATACACCAGAAGATATGTTCTATGCCTTCATTTTAGGTATGGATACATTTGCATTAGGCTTAGAGAAGGCTGCAGCATTAATAGAAGATGGCAGACTTGAAGAAAATATTAAGAAGAGATATGAGAGCTTCAATTCAGAAATCGGTCAGAAGATCAGAAATCATTCAGCTAGTCTTGAGGAATTAGCAGCACATGCTTGTGAGCTTAAGAAGCCTGAATTACCTGTATCTGGTAGACAGGAATACTTACAGAGCGTAGTGAACTCAGTTCTTTTTAACTAGTTTAGAAAAAAGTAGGCGCAAGCGCTATTTTTACAAGCGCAAAAAAATAAAATAAGACGTTTACCTTACGCTGATCCTAAAGAAGTGGGGAAGATTGGCAGGAAATAAGGTATGTTGGGGAATAGAAAATAGGCATAGTCTAAGACTTGATGGTTTAAGAAACCGGAGAGGATTTGGGCTATGTCTATTTTTGTGTTTAGAAAGTTCGAAGATATTTACCGCAAAGTTAAAAATATACTAAAGACCATATCTATTTGTGAAAATATAGGAATATTACTATTTCTATCATCAAACATATACAAATATCTTAAA
>JAEEGI010015596.1_pt1 | contig 15807 bp, 13 predicted proteins | sample 8958751 | NCBI WGS metagenome assembly JAEEGI01 (sample SAMN16246545, study PRJNA631951) | gut metagenome | biome: gut microbiome; feature: rumen; material: KS-attached | host: Bos | place: Iran: Karaj | collected 2018-10
ATTGTATACACTTGACTACTATATAGATCAGTGTTATATTGTATACAGGTGATAACAATGCTAAAGAAAGAAATATTAGAGCAAGATAAAGAAACAATGAATTTAGAATACGAATTGATATGCGATTTTATTAAGTTGAGACACGAACTTGGTTTAACTCAGCAACAAATGGCAGATGAAGCCGGAGTTATAAGGGAGCTTATTGCTATTTTAGAAACCAGGAAAAAAACTCCTCAGATAACAACTTTAATTAAACTCCTTAAACCATTCGGATATACAATAGGAATAAAGAAGATAGATAGGGGAGATTAAAGATGAATAAGGATAATATAAAAACAGAAATAATCGTAAAAGAACAAAGAATTGGTGTTCTAAGAATTGATAATAAAGAATTTATATCACTTACTGACTTGGCTAGATATGCAGATAATGAAGAACCTAGGCTCCCTATTAGAGATTGGATGAGAAATAAAGAAGTAATTTCTTATCTAGGGCTATGGGAAAGTATCCATAATGATAATTTTAAAGGGGGCGAATTCGACACGTTTAAAAATGAAGCAGGTAGTAACACTTTTAAAATGTCACCTCAAAAATGGATAAGAGAAACGAATGCTATTGGAATTATATCAAAATCAGGTAGATATGATGGTGGGACATTTGCTGATCCTGATATTGCATTTGAATTTGCAAGTTGGTTAAGTCCGGAATTTAAACTATATGTTATTCAAGAATTTCAAAGATTAAAGAAAAATGAATCATATCAAAATAAAATCGATTGGCATGCAAATAGGGTTCTATCTAAAGTTAATTATATAGTTCATACAGATGCCATTAAACGTACTATAGTTCCTACTTTAACTGAAAAGCAAAAGAAGTTTGCATATGCTGAAGAAGCCGATGTCTTAAATGTTGCATTATTTGGAATGACTGCTAAAGAATGGCGAGAAAGTAATCCTGAGATTGCTGATGGAGGAAATATTAGAGATTATACCGATTTATTACATTTAGTCATATTAAACAATCTTGAAAATATTAATGCTGAATTAATCGAAATGAAAATACCACAAAATGAAAGGCTTATAAGATTAAATAATATTGCAAGAAAGCAAATGACATTATTGGAAAACAATAAATCATTTAATAATCTTGAATATGTTGAAAATAAAATAAATAATAAACAAAAGTTACTTATATAAAAAAACAAGTGCAACGCACTTATTTTTTTCTTTTTTTACTAGTAATTCCTATAAACTCTTCTGTTTTGTCTACAACATCACATTGTGTTGAATAAGTTTGTTCAAACAGAAAAGCTTGTGTCATAAAATAGTCATAATTTGTATCAAAAGTGACTCTTCTAAGAGCTTGATTATATTTTATATTAAAACTATCTTCTTTAATTTGAACGGTTAATGGATCATAACACAAAATCATTCTCTCATCTAAGTTGATAAAAGTATGATTGATTAAATCAAAAGGTTTATCATTTATAATAGTAACAACACTAACTTGTCTATCACTAGTATTTACTATCATATTCATAAGTTCCGTTAAGGCAGAATAATTATTTTCATCAATCAATTCATTTTCCATTTTCTTAATGATATCTGGGCTAATTACTTTATTTTTCTTTTCTGTAATAACCATATAAAATTCATCTAATGATTTTGATAATATGATACTATCTATGACACTTGTGGATAAATTTGCATTCATAATAAAACCTCCGGTTAAATATTATAACAAAAATAATAATTATTTCCAATATAATATCGTAAAAGAAGTGTAAACGCGTTGCTTTTATAAGTAGTTATGATATAATTTATATATAGAATGCATGATATGTTGAGGTGTTAATATGTTAAAATTGGAAAAAAAGTTTTTTAATTTCTTAGAAAAAAATTATGTTCTATTAGGATTTATTATCATAACATTTATGGCATTAATGATAAGATTCAGTATGTTTTCTTTTGAATCGAGAGATTATACTGTCTTCTTAAGTGAATGGTTTAATGAAATAAAAGAAAATGGTGGACTTTTAGCTTTGGCTAATTATCCTGGTGATTATAATGCTCCTTACGTAACTATTTTAGCATTACTAACATATCTACCTTTTAGTAGTTTATACTTAATAAAAATTGTTTCTATTGCTTTTGATCTTGGATTAGCCATATCATCAGCTGCTTTAGTTTATCATTTAGCACCCAAGAGTAAAACTACCTTAGCATTTTTCGTATATACATTCATGCTGTTTGCACCAGAAATAGCGATGAATGGAGCATTGTGGGGTCAGTGTGATTCTGGCTACGCAATGTTTATCGTACTAGCATTTCTATTCTTATTTAAAGATAAGAATATCTTATCATTTATCATGTTGGGTATAGCATTTGCTCTAAAACTTCAAACGATATTTGTTTTACCAGTGTTTATTATCGTATATATTGTTGAGAAAAAAGTATCTATATTACACTTTCTAATAATACCTGTTGTTAATATTGTTCTTTCATTACCAGCTATTATTTATGGCATGCCTTTATCAAAAATATTTTCAGTATATTATGAGCAAATAGGTAGTTATGATGATGTTCTTAATCTTAATTTTATAAATCTATATGGATTAATTTATAATAACGGATCAAATGCTGTAATTATTAAAAATTTAGCTATTGCTTGGGCAATGATTATTTGCTTTCTCATGTTAATATATATCGTCCATAAGAAAATAAAATTAAATCCACAAAAAATCTTAAATTTAGGACTATGGTTTGCTGTTGTTATGCCGTTTGTCCTACCTAAAATGCATGATAGATATTTATATGTTGGATGTGTTATGGCCATTATTTATTTTGTTTTATATCGAAAGAATCTCTTATTATTAGTAAGCGTTATTATGGCATCATTAATTACATACTTTGGATATCTCTTTGGCGTTGATTTGCCAGATAAAGGATTATTTATCATCATGTATTTCTTTGTAATTGTATATTACACCAAAGATGTCGTATTAATGTTAAGAGATGATACCGCATGAATATAATTATCAGTAGTATTATTTCTTTATTGTTTGCTACGATTACATATTTATCATTATCAAGTACGAAAAATAAAAAAATTATGATAATCTCTACGATTATCATTTTTGTAGGTTGTTTTATTCGTTTATATAATATAAATAATGCTCCAGTCGGATTAAATCAAGATGAAGCATCTATTGGATATGAAGCTTATTCACTTTTAAACTATGGAATAGACCGTAACGGAATGACTAATCCTGTTCACTTAATAGCGTGGGGTAGTGGACAAAACATTTTATATGCTTATTTCATAATGCCGTTTTTAAAAATATTTGGCAGTAGCTCACTAGCTATAAGATTACCCATGGCTCTAATTGGATGCCTAACTCTTTTAACAACTGTTTTATTTGTTAAAAAGAATAGTAATTATAATGGTATAATCGTCATGCTTATGATAGCTATTATGCCATGGCATATTATGAAGTCTAGATGGGGATTAGAATCAAATTTATTCCCTGATTTGATAGTTTATGGTTTGATTACTTTCTATTTTGCTATAAAAAATAAAAAGAATATCTTACTTATAATATCATCAATAATATTTGGCTTATCTGTATATTCCTATGGTACTAGTTATTTATATGTACCAATATTACTAATAATCCTATATATTTATACATTAAAGAAAAAAGAAGTAAACATTAAATCATTATTATTACATCTATCTATTACTACGGTAATTGCCATACCTATGATCTTATTTGTCATTATCAATTACTTTAATTTAGATACCATTAACTTCTTAGGTATGACAATTCCTAAACTACCATATAATAGATTTACTGAGATTACCAGTGTTAATGGTTCATTTATAAGTAATTGCTTTAACAATTTAATTACTTCATTTCGCTTAATAATATTTCAAGAAGATGGTATGCCTCTTAATTATATTAGTGGTTTTGGAGCGTATTATTATATTTCAATCATTTTCTTGATATTAGGAATATACTACTATTTTAAAGAATATCGTAAGGATACTTATTTAAACTATGCTTTTATTGCCTTAATTTCTAGCATATTTATTATGATGATGGTATCACCTAACGTTAATAGAATTAATGTTTTTTGGCTTCCTAGCTATATCTTTATAATATTAGGTATTATTAAAACATTAACTATCTTTCCTAAAATAAAATATATTTTATCAGCCATTTATATCATATTCTTTATTACATTTACAGTAATTTATTTTACTGGTTATCAAAAAAGAATTAGTTTAGATAATAATGAAGGTTTAGAAGAAGCAATACTTTCAGTAGATCAAAATAAAAAAATATATATAACTGAACAAATTAATCAGCCATATATATTTTGGTTATACTATAACGAAATATCTCCATATGATTATTTAGAGGGTAGAATAATACCTAATGAAAATGTTATGTTTCAACAAGTAACAAGAGTTAATAATGTTGATTTTCATCTTCCACCTAGATATATTACTGGTATAACATACATTATTCCGAGTTCATATGATATAGATATTTCTACCAAGAAAGTAGATTGTCATATGAAAACATATCATAACTTTACTGTTTTAGATTGTTAACATATTACAAATTCATTATCTTTATAATCAATTGTAATCGTGCTACCATATTTAATTTTATCAAGTAATATATTGTTAGCAATTAATGATTCAATATATTTACTAACATATCTTTTTATTGGTCTAGCACCAAAGTTTTCATCATATGCTTCATTTATAATCGTATCTTTTGCTTTGGCAGAAAGTACGATTTTTATTTCCTTATCACTAAGTCTAGCTTCAACATTCTTAATGATATTATCAAGTATTTCATAAACAGTATCTTTAGATAGAGAATCAAAAGTAATTATTTCATCAATTCTATTTAAGAATTCTGGTTTAAATGTTCTTTTTAATTCCATATCAATTAATTTACTAACATCTTTATCCTTATTTAGAATATATTCACTACCAAGATTAGATGTCATAATAATAATTGTGTTTTTAAAATCTACTGTTCTTCCTTGACTATCCGTTATTCTTCCATCATCAAGTATTTGAAGAAGAATGTTAAAGACATCTTTGTGAGCCTTTTCAATTTCATCAAATAAGACAATGGAATAGGGATTTCTTCTTACTGCTTCAGTAAGTTGTCCACCTTCGTCATATCCGATATATCCTGGAGGAGCTCCCACTAATCTAGATACAGAATGACTCTCCATATATTCAGACATATCGATTCTTACAATATGCTTTTCATCATCAAATAGAAGGTAAGCAAGCGTTCTAGCCACTTCTGTTTTACCAACACCCGTAGGACCTAAAAACATAAATGAACCAATTGGTTTATTCGGATCCTTTATTCCGGCTCTAGCTCTTTTTATAGCTTCAGCTACAAGATGCAATGCTTTATCTTGTCCTTTAACTCTTTCTTTCATATTTTCTTCAAGATGCAATAATTTATCTCTTTCCGTACCAACTAATTTAGTTACTGGAATATTAGTCCATTTAGAAACAACATTAGCAACACCTTCTTCGTCTACGATATTACTAAGTAATGAACTATTTTCATTTTTAAACTTTAAAGTTGCTAATTCTTCTTGAAGTTCTGGAATAGTACCATGTTTAAGTCTTGCTGCACTTTCATAGTCATAATTAGATTCTGCAATTTCTAGTTCATGATTAGCTTTTTCTAATTCTTCCTTTTTATTTTGTATCTTTGTACTAAGTTCCTTTTCTTCATTCCACTTATCCCTAAGTTCTTTTTCTTCTTTAGATAGTTCATCTAATTTCTTATCAATTTCTTCACGTCTTTTTAAAGATAATTCATCTTTTTCTTTCTTTAATGATTCTCTTTCAATTTGAAGTGTCATTATCTCTCTTGTTAAGTAATCTATCTTAACAGGAACAGATTCCATTTGTACTCTAATTGTTGCACAAGCTTCATCGATTAAGTCGATTGCTTTATCAGGTAAGTATCTATCAGTAATATATCTATTAGATAATGTTGCAGCACTAACTAATGCCGCATCTTTAATCGTAACACCATGAAATACTTCAAATCTTGATTTAAGACCTCTTAAAATTGCAATTGTATCGCTAACTGTTGGTTCTGTGACTAATACTTTTTGGAATCTTCTTTCTAGTGCGCCATCTTTTTCAATATACTTACGGTACTCATTTAAAGTTGTAGCACCAATACAAAGAATTTCGCCACGAGCAAGCATTGGCTTTAATAAGTTACCCGCATCCATAGCTCCTTCCATATTGCCAGCTCCAACAAGTAAGTGTATTTCATCGATGAATAGAATTATTTTACCATCAGAGTCTTTAATTTCCTTTAAAACTGCTTTAAGTCTCTCTTCAAATTCACCACGATACTTAGCACCTGCAATAAGTGCTCCCATATCTAGTGACCATATTGTTTTACCTTTTAAATTATTAGGAACATCCCCCTTGACAATACGCATAGCTAGTCCCTCGATAATAGCAGTTTTACCAACTCCGGGTACACCTACTAACACGGGATTATTTTTTGTTTTTCTTGATAAAATTCTAGTGATATTACGTATTTCTTCATCTCTGCCTATTACGGGATCTATTTTTCCGTTCTTAGCTTCTTCAGTAATATCACGTCCATATTTTGTTAAAACGTCCTTTAAGTTTTCCTCAAATGGATTTTCACCGTTCATAACATCATCTCCTTACAAAATAGAGTATAGCACAAAATTAGCAATTGTCAAGTTAGATTGCTAATTTTCATAAATATCCTCAATTTCTTTGACAAAAAGGTAGTTTACTGATATATTTATAGTAGTGAGTGTGATATGATGAATAAAGTATATAATTTGGGGTGGCTTGAAAGAGAAATGTATGATAATTATATTTTGAGTGTCTATGATAAATCTAGTTTAATAGGTATTTATCAAATGGATCAAGTCTTAACTAATAGCCTTGATGAATTCAAAATAAAATTTGCTAATATAGACGATCTAACTAAATTTATTACTAATTCGCTTGTCCGTTTTAGACAGATTATAAACCCAAATAATTTCTTAGATATGCCTATTTCTTATTTATCATTATTTGATGAATCGAGCACATTGATAGGTGATGAAGATAGATTCATCGATAGAAATACTTTAGGTATGCAGGGATTAATGAATGGCGAATTACTTCATGACCCAGTTACAGTAAGTATTCATAAAGTAGCTGATAATAGTCCAGAACTATCTGAGATAATTAAATTAACTAAAGAATTTATTAATTTAGATATGGCTAGTAAAATGGATGCCCTAAATAGAATAAACTTAATTAATTATAATAGAGAAAAAGTACAAGAGTAGTACTTTTTTAATTGCATATAAGCAAACAAATGTATGGAACTTATTGACTTTAAAAATCTAATTAGTTATAATGTATTTAAGGAGAGGTATTATGTATGCCAAAGTAATTATCGAATATGGTGCTAAAGCTGTAGATAAAGAATTTACATATATAGTACCATCTAATTTAACTGATAAAATATCATTGGGTTCTAGAGTATTAGTTCCATTTAATAATAGACTTATCGAAGGCTTTGTAACTGATATTCTAAATAAGGCTGATACCACATATGAACTAAAAGAAATAAAAGAAGTATGTGATGAAAAACCAATCTTAAATGAAGAAATGTTATATATTGGTGAAGAGATTAGAAAAAAAATATTGTGTAGTAAAATATCAATTTATCAAGCTATGCTACCAAAAGCCTTAAAAGCCGATGTTAAAACTAATATTGGCATCAAGAAAAATCGTTATCTTACCTTAAATATATCCAAAGAAGCAGCTAATTCTTTTTTAGAAAAATGCAAATACCAAGGTCAAATAGATATTGTTGAAAATCTAATTATCAATGATAAAATTCTCGCTAACAATCTAACAAGTAGCATTTCCACATTAATAAAAAATGGCATTGTAAAAGAAACTTATGAAGTAGTGAATAGATATAATGTAACCCCTTCCGGTAAATATAAAAAAGTTTCTTTAAGTAGTAGCCAACAAGAAGTTGTCGATAGTGTCTACTTAGATAATCATGAAGTATATTTACTATATGGTGTAACCGGTAGTGGTAAAACAGAAGTTTATATGGAACTTATTGATAGAGTACTAAAATTAGGGAAAACAGCTATTATGCTAGTTCCTGAAATAAGTCTAACTCCACAAATCGTCGATAGATTTGCCACTCGTTTTGGTAAAGATATTGCCATTTTACATAGTGGTTTATCCGATTATGAAAAGTATGATGAATACCGTAAAATTATGGATGGCAAAGTTAAAATAGTCGTCGGTGCTAGAAGTGCTATCTTTGCACCACTTAAAAATTTAGGCATTATCGTTATTGATGAAGAACATACAAGTACTTATAAACAAGAAAATAATCCTAGATATCATGCTAGAGATATTGCTATATTAAGAGGTAAATATAATAATATTCCCGTTCTTTTAGGTAGTGCCACACCATCGTTAGAATCTTTTGCTAGAGCTAAAAAAGGTGTATACCAAATGTTAACTCTAACAAATAGAGTTGGCCATGCAACATTACCAAATGTTTTAGTAATCGATATGAAAAACGAAGTAAAAAAAGGTCACTTTATCTTATCTAGAGATTTAGAAAATAAAATAAATGAAAAACTATCTAAACATGAACAAATAATTTTATTATTAAACCGAAGAGGATACTCTTCAATGCTAACATGTAGAGATTGTGGTTATGTCCTAAAATGTCCTAATTGTGACATAACTCTTACATATCATAAAACAAGTAATACCAATCGTTGTCACTATTGCAATTATAGTGTAAAGAATGTAAATGTCTGTCCAGAATGTGGCAGTAAGAATATCAAAGAATATGGACTAGGTACAGAACGCCTCGAAGAAACATTAAATAAAAAATTTAATGCTAGAGTAGTGCGTATGGATATTGATACGACCAGCAAAAAAGGTATGCATGAAAAAATAATCAATGATTTTGGTAATCATGAATATGATATCTTACTAGGTACCCAAATGATTGCCAAAGGATTGGATTTTCCGCTAGTTACTTTGGTAGGTGTCATCAATGCTGATTCATCACTAAATATTCCAGACTTTCGAAGCGCTGAAAATACCTTTCAGTTACTAAGTCAAGTATCAGGAAGAGCCGGAAGAAGTGATTTACCTGGTGAAGTAATAATTCAAACATATAATCCAGATCATTATTCTATTAACTATTCTAAAAATCATGACTATTTAAAATTCTATGAAGAAGAAATGAAAATAAGAAAAGTATTAAATTATCCACCATATTATTACATTACTATCGTTAATGTAACTTCAAAAGATTATAATGAAGGATTTAGTGAAGCTAATAAAATAGGTAATTATTTAAAGAAATATCTAAGTAAAGATACGCAAGTATTAGGCCCATCAATGGCTAATGTCTTTAAAATAAATAATATTTATCATTACGAATGTATTATTAAATATAAATATGATGATAAATTAATTCCTGTCTTAACTAAATTAGATGAAATCTATAAAACCAATAATAAAGTTGATATCAGTATTGATGTTGACCCTATAAGGATGTGATAATATGGAATTAAAAGTAATAGATATGGATCATCAAGGATCTGGTATAACTAAAATAGATCATAAAATATCATTTGTTCCTAAAACCATAACAGGTGATACTATCGATGCCGATATTTATAAAGAATATAAAAATTACAATATCTTAAAATTAAATAAAATTATTACTCCTTCAAGTAAAAGAATTAATCCAATATGTCCATATTATAATACTTGTGGTGGATGTAATATTAGCAATTTAAAATACGAAGATCAGTTGTCATTTAAAAAAGATAAAGTAAAAAACATCTTTAAAAAATATCTAGATATCGATATAAATCCTAGAGTAATACCAAGTATTAAAGAATATAATTATCGTAGTAAAATAACATATCATAATGATTCTAATCTAGGACTTGTCTCAATTTATAATAGTATTATCGATGTAGATAAATGTTCTTTAGTAAGCGATAGAATAAATGAATTATATAATTTAATAAAAAGAGAAGATATCAGTAAATTAAAAACAGTAACCATAAAAGAATGTGATAATGGTTTAATGCTAATCATAGATGGTAAATTAAATATCGATAATATCAAAGATAAATGTATTTCTATTTATGAAAACAATAAATGTATTTATCATAAAGAAGATGGCTATATTAAATTAAATAATCTTAAGTTTTTAATATCAGATAAATCATTCTTTCAAATTAATACATCTAATATAACTAATCTTTATGATGAAATAATTAATCTAGCCAATTTTAAAAAAGAAGATAATGTTATTGATTTATATTGTGGCGTAGGAAGTATTAGTCTATATATTTCAAAATATGTAAATAGTGTTCTAGGTATCGAGATAGTAGATAAAGCAATTGAGGATGCCAAAGAAAATGCTAAATTAAATAATATAGAGAATACTAAGTTTATTTGTGGTGATGTATCTAAACTCATTAATGATAATTTAAATGGTAACGTCATTATCGTAGATCCGCCACGTGTAGGATTAGACAAAAACACTAGAAACATAATTAATAATTCTAACACAGGTAAACTAATCTATGTATCATGTGATCCAATGACACTAGCAAGAGATATCAAAGAATTAGATAATTATAAACTAAAAGATATAACTCTAGTAGACATGTTTCCTCAAACACATCACGTAGAAAACGTGGTTATTTTAGAAAGAAAATGAAATAGGTGAACATATGAAAAATGAAATAATATTATTTGAAAATCAAGATGTGAAATTAGAAGTAAATATGAAAGATGAAACAGTGTGGCTTAATCGTGAACAATTATCAAAATTATTTAATAGAGACATTAAAACTATTGGCAAACATATTAACAATGCTTTAAATGAAGAACTAGATAATTCAACTGTCGCAAAATTTGCGACAGTTCAAAAAGAAGGTGATAGGGAAGTTACGCGTAATATAGAATATTACAATCTTGATATGATAATAAGTGTTGGTTATAGAGTTAAGAGTCAAAATGGTGTAATTTTCAGAAAATGGGCAAATAAAGTTTTAAAAGATTATTTATTAAAAGGTTATGTAGTTAATCAAAAGAGATTGGAGTATTTAGAAAAAACTGTTAAGTTAATTGATATTGCTAATAGAATAGATGGTAGATTAGAAAATAATGATGCAAAAGAAATATTAAAAGTCATTGGGGAGTATTCTAAAGCACTTAATCTATTAGATGATTATGATCATAAATCATTAACAAAACCTAAAGGAGATAATAGTGATATAAAAATTAGATATGATGATTGTATAGAAATAATATCTAAATTAAGATTTAATGAAAATAGTGATATATTTGCAATAGAAAGAGATAGGGGATTAGAATCAATTATTGCTAATATATATCAAACATATGATAAAAAAGATGTATACGATAGCATTCAAGAAAAAGCTGCTAATTTTTTATATATGATTGTCAAAAATCACGTCTTTATAGATGGTAATAAAAGAATAGCAGCAACATTATTCATTTATTTCTTACAAATATACCATATTCTATATAAGGATAATAAACAAGTAGTAGATAATAATACATTAACTGCTTTAACATTGTTAATTGCTGAGTCTAGTCCTAAAGAAAAGGATATAATTATTGATTTAGTCATGAATTTTTTAATTTAATTTACTAGTAAAATAAACAGCAATCAATATATAAGAATATATTAAATTTAAGTAGTATAGGCACTGTGAGGTAGCTACGATTTTAGAAAGAAGATAATTATGAAAAGAATTAATCAAGATTTGATAAGGATACCGTAGATGTCAAAGAAGAGAAGTTATAGTTTAAAAGGAGAATGGTATGAATAGTATAAAAGATGAATTATTTAAATTACAAGATATAAAATATCGTGATTTTCAAACCAAACTAATTCCCAATATTAATATTGCAAATGTAATCGGAGTACGTACTCCAGAACTTAGATCTTATGCCAAAGAATTAGTTAAAAGTAATAATTATGAATTATTTTTAAACGATTTGCCCCATAAATATTTTGATGAGAATCAACTTCATGCTTTTATCATATCAGAACTAAAAGATTATAATGAATGCATATCTTATGTAAATATATTTTTACCTTATGTAGATAATTGGGCTACCTGTGATCAAATGTCACCAAAAGTATTTACTAAGCATCATAATGAATTATTAAAAGAGATTAAGACATGGCTTAAGTCAAAGAAACCATATACCATTCGATTTGGCATTGGCATGCTTATGGAGCATTATCTAGATGATGATTTTAAACCAGAATATCTAAGCTTTGTATCCCATATTAAATCAAACGAGTATTATGTTAAAATGATGATTGCCTGGTATTTTGCTACAGCTTTAGCTAAACAATATGACAATACTATTTCCTACATTGAAAGCAAAAAATTGGATGAGTGGGTACATAACAAAACTATTCAAAAGGCCGTAGAAAGTTACCGTATCAATGAAAAGCAAAAAGAATACTTGAAGAGTTTAAAAATTATCAACAAGAAATAAAATATGATATAATCAATATGGAGGAAAAAAATGAAAAAGAAAATTTTATTAATTAGAATTATTATTATTCTACTATTTGCGTTTATCGTATATTTTATAACACTACCAGCTATTAACTTACATAGCATTGGATTTTATAGTTACTTATTACTAATTTTAGGATGCTACGTAGCAACATCTGTAATAAAACTTGTAGATGGCGGTAAACTAATAAACAAATTAAAAGATTTACCTAAAAACATTTTAATAATTTTAGGAACTATCAGTTCAGTAACATTAATAATTATTTTGGCCAATATTATATGTAGTCCAGTATTTAATTCAAAATCTTGGGCAAATCGTATAACTGTCAAAGAAGATACTAATTTTACTGATGATATTGAAGAAGTAGATTTTTCAAAAGTACCACTTCTTGATAAGGACTCTAGTCAAAAATTAGGTGATAGAGTAATGGGCCAAATGAGTGAACTAGTAAGTCAGTTCTATGTATCTGATTTGTACACTCAAATAAATTATAACAATGAAATAGTTCGTGTAACACCAATTGAATATAATGGTTTTATTAAATGGCTAAATAATAAAAGAAATGGAGTTCCCGGTTACATTAAAGTTAATTCCGTAACTGGAGAAGCAAGTTTAGTAAAATTAGATAAAGGTATGAAGTATATGCCAAGTGCTTACCTTATGAAAGATTTGGATAGGGCATTAAGATTTAAATATCCAACAACTATATTTGGTAATATCAGCTTTGAAATTGATAATGAAGGTAATCCATACTGGGTAGTACCTACAATTAAATATACTGCTGTTGGTTTAAAAGAAGAAATTAATGGCTTAATCCTAATGAATCCATATAGTGGAAAGACAACTAGATATACTATCGAAGAAGTACCAACATGGGTTGACCAAGTATTCTCAGCTCACCTCATAATAGATCAAATTAATAGCTGGGGTACTTATAAAAAAGGATTCTTAAATTCTGTGTTTAGTCAAAATGGTGTTGTTCAAACAACGGAAGGATATAACTATTTAATTAAAGATGATGACGTATATATGTATACAGGTATTACTTCTGTTTCTTCAGATGAATCAAATATTGGTTTTGTTCTAACTAATCTAAGAACAAAAGAAACTAATTTCTATTCAGTACCTGGAGCTGAAGAATATTCAGCTATGGCTTCAGCAGAAGGCCAAGTACAACAAATGAAATATATTTCATCGTTCCCACTATTAATAAACTTAAATGACAGGCCAACATATTTATTAAGTTTAAAAGATAATGCTGGATTAGTTAAAATGTATGCCTTTGTCGATGTCGTAGATTATCAAAAGGTGGTAGTAACAGATAGTACATTAGGTATTGATACTGCTGCTAATAATTATTTAAATGGCACTAACTTAAGTGGTAATACTGGTGATAACACAAAAACTATAACTATTAAAACGATTGCAAGTGCTTTAGTTGATGGTACAACATATTATTTCTTAGAGGATACAGATAGCAAAAAGTATAAAGTATCCATAAAAGTAAATATAAATAAGCTACCATTCTTAAAACCTGGTGATACCATTGAAATAGGTTATGGTAAAGAAAAAGAAGTAACTGAAATTGTAAAACTTAAATAATAATAAAAATAGGAAATTTAATTCCTATTTTCTTTTTTTATGCATATATTAATTTGACAAGTTAATGTAAATTTGATATAATTTATATCGATTGATGGCACATTATTCTAGTCAATACAATCGTTAGGAAGACGGGGATAAAATACCGTTAAAGAGCATATCTATGAAACCCTTGGTGTTTGCTTTGGATGCCCAATCTGGGGTGAATGCTGAGGATGAGAATAGTGGATAGACTATAATGGCATATACTTAATTCCATTATTCGCGGAGACCTATCTTTGTAATTTAATTACGAACTAGGATTGAACCTGTGTAGTGGTGTAAGCTACTCGCAGCGTAGCTTGTCTTGAGTGAAGGCTTTGGGATTGATATAAAGTAATATGATATTTGGCCAAATATTATGTTGCGTTTTCATGAAATTACCTTTGCAATAGAGTACTAATAACGATCTGATTGGTGAGGAAATCTCCTAGAGTGCAGTATGATACAGGATTATGGTGATTGCTAAGTGGTAATCAAGTCGTATGATGTGGAAACACCATACTATCTTCTTTAATGGGGAACCGCAACACTGGTAACGGTTTGTAGAGGATAGGGAAATCCTACTTGACCTAAGCATCAAAGTTTACTGTATCAAACGCCATTAGTTTTTTTTATGGAGGAAAAAATGAAAAAGAGTAATTACAAATGGGCTTTAACAGTTACCATTATTGCTTTCTTACTTTCTATAATTCTATCTTTGGTAGCAAATATTGTTCTTGAGAATGTGGAACTACTCGTATCTATTTTAGTTACTTTCATATTCATTTTATTAGGTATAATATTTGATATAATTGGCGTAGCCGTTACCGTTGGCGATGAGGGAGTCTTTCATTCCATGAGTGCTAAGAAAGTACGTGGTGGTAAAGTCGGTGTTAAACTAATTAAAAACAAAAGTAAAGTTTCCAGCATCTGTTGCGACGTCGTCGGTGATATTTGTGGAATCATTTCTGGTAGTGCCGGCGTAGCTATCGTAGCCCTGTTAATTAAGCATACCAGTGTTAATGAACTATTGCTTTCACTTATTGTCGCATCATTAATATCGTCTCTAACAATCGGTGGAAAAGCCATTGGTAAGAATATCGCTGTTAACAAGAGCAATCAAGTTGTAACTGCTACGGCAAAGTTTCTATCAATATTTTCAAGTAGATAAAATAAGGTATCGAAGAAATTCAATATTTTTTTACAATCATAAAAATCAAAAAAATGTTTGACTTTTTCTCATGTTTGTGTTATCATAGTGAACGATTTTCGTTAAAGGGGGAATTACTATGTACGAAGAGAAGAAGTTTAGTTGGACTAATCTATTCATAAAAATAATCATTGTTGTAATCTTTATCCTGTTTACAATATGGTTATTATCCCTATCTACTAAGGGAATGTCCAACTCACTAAATGTTCTTACTGATAACATCTTTTCTGAAAATATCGATAAGATGAAAGACGTAGGACAAAGTTATTTTACAACTGAGAGATTACCTAAAAAAG
>JAEEGI010015605.1_pt1 | contig 15800 bp, 23 predicted proteins | sample 8958751 | NCBI WGS metagenome assembly JAEEGI01 (sample SAMN16246545, study PRJNA631951) | gut metagenome | biome: gut microbiome; feature: rumen; material: KS-attached | host: Bos | place: Iran: Karaj | collected 2018-10
CGAAGTCGTATCCCAGATAGATGACGGCGTGGGGGATGTCGAAACGGCCGTGCCGCTCGCTCTGGTGAGAGGCGGCGGAAGAATAGCGGTAAACGTTGTCGCTGTAGAAGTTGCGGCTCAGGGCGACCTCACCGTAACCGCCCACTGTCAAGCGCTGTGCCGCGGCCGGAAGAAGGGCCGCAAGGCTGGCGAAAAGGATGATGAAGATTCTTTTCATGACATCTCTGTTTTCGGGTGGCAAAGTTACGCCCCGGCCGAAAACGGCACAATCCCCATTTTTGGGGATTTTTATCGGCCTTGGATTCTACGGACAACGGATTAAATTAATTAGCGCTCTTTCTGCTGGCGGCGGCGTGGGCCGTGGCCGTCTTTTTAGCTTCTTATAAATCGCTGATTTTCAGTGTATTACAAGAAACGGTTCGGGTCTCGTTTTCGGCTCCAAAACGCATCGGCAGAACCGATGCGTTTTTTTTGTTTGTGTTTTTCGCTATATTTGCAGCGATATGAGGTTGATTCGGAGAAATATGGCTCAAATTATCGCTTTGTGTGAAAAACACAAAGTGTTACAGCTTTACGTCTTCGGATCCATTCTTACAGACAGGTTCAATAAGGATAGCGATGTTGATTTCACCGTTATCTTTGACCGCAGCGCATTACCTTTACTGGTCTATGGGGAGAACTACTTTGATTTTAAGTTCGCCCTGGAAAACCTGTTAAAGCGGGAGGTGGATTTGGTAGTTTACGACTCAATCAAGAATCCATACTTCAAGCGCAATCTTGACAGAAATAAGGAGTTGGTTTATGGAAGAGCACGAGAAAACTGAGTATAGCCGGGAAACCTCGTTTGTTTAAAGACTTCTGTGAGGATTTAATGCTTCATCGTGCCATTGAACGGAATATTGAAATCATTGGGGAAGCTTCAAATCGTGTATTAAAACTTGATGCAAGTATTCCAATTGCCAATGCAAGACAAGCAGTGTGAAGGCAGAAGTATTATCTATCTTACCCAAGGAAGACTTAGAATTGTTCGGTCTTTAAAGGTCGAGGGCGCTCCCATAGATTACGAAATAGTCACGCTGGACGACAGCAACCTGGTCATTCAGTACGGTAACTACACAATCTCATATACCGCAGTACCGTAAACCCAGCTGTACTGTTCAAAACCAACAAAGCACCCCGGTGATGTCATCGGGGTGCTTTAAAGTCTCAAAATAAATTCTATATTTGCAGAATAAACTGCACTATATATGAATAAGCAAGAGCCTTTTATCATCACAGTAAGCCGGGAGGTCGGATCCGGCGGACATACGGTCGGCAGTATATTGGCAGAGAAACTTGCCGTGCGCTATTGCGACAAGCAGTTGCTCGAATCTCTTGAGAAGCAGTTCAACTTGAGCTCCAGCGGCATAGAAAAGCTCAAAGGAGAGAAGAAAAGCTGGCTGGCAGATATTCTGAAATACGTTTCGCCCATACCCTCGGCAAAAGTCCTGGGCGTGGATCCGATGTATACACAGGAATTCGCGATCGATATAACCACCGACGACATCTACAAGGCTGAAGTAGAGATACTTCGGGGGTTTGCGGAGATGGGCTCCTGTGTCATAGCCGGCCGAAGCGGATTCTTCGTTTTCAAGGGCCATCCGAATAAGCTGAATGTGTTCATCACCGCGTCCAAGCCGTATCGGATAGCCCGGATTATGAAAAAGCAAGGCCTGAGCGAAGATTCCGCCAGGGCCCTGATCGAGGGCATAGACCGGCAGCGCGACAACTATATCCGGCGATATGCCGGCGTAAGCCGCTTCGATGCCCGCAACTATGACATGGTCTTAAGCGCCGACGGCCATACGGAAGAGCAACTCGCCGACATCATACTGTCATATATCGGCTAAAAACACAGCGCCCCGCATCAAATGCGAGGCGCTTTTGTTTGAGGCCGTTGAGGGATTAATCAACGGTTCTCACAAGGCGGACGGAAAGGTAGTGTTTTTCGCCGCTTTTCCTAACGTCAGCTATCTCAGCTGGCGTTATTTTCTAATCCATTTCAGGGAAAATGATTACCTTTGCAATCATGAAGATTTGGAAGTATTTGATTTTGGCGGCCGTAGCGGCCGTAGTGATAAGCTGCGGGGACGAGTTCAACCCCTCGCAGAACCAGAATAACGGGGAGAATAGCGGAGAGGGAAAAGAGCCCGAGCAGGTAGACACAACGCCGGTGCAACTGAGCGGAATGGTCATGGGCTCCGGCAGGTGGTCCGGATATGACCTTCAGGAAAAACATGTCATCACAGCAGTCTACTTCACCCCCAAGGCCTCTCAGGGCAAGAAGGTGGAACTGGGCCTTTTTGAAGGCGCCAACCAGGCCGACTTCAGCGACGCCCTGCCAATCGCCATGATAAAGGAGCAGTGCCAGGACGGTGTCCTTCGCAGCCTGGAAGTCAACTGCTCCCGCGGCTTCAGGTATGTAAGGTACATGTCTCCAAACGGCACCCAGTACAACCTGTCGGAACTCACCTTCTACGGCTATAAGGCCCCCGGGGACGATACACAGTTCTACCAGGTCACAAACCTTCCTACCGTTGTAATCAACACCCAGGGCGGCAAGGCCATCACGTCAAAGACAACCGAGGTAAGTTCCAACGTATACATAATCTCGCGCGAGGGAAGGGACCTCCTCTCCACCACGCAGACCGGCGTACGCGGCCGCGGAAACGCCAGCTGGAACTTCCCCAAAAAGCCCTACAGGATAAAGTTTGCACAGAAGCACCGCGTTCTTGGCGCTCCTGCCAACGACAAGAAGTGGACCCTCATCAACAACTACGGGGACAAGACCCTCATGCGCAACATCCTGGCTTTTGAGGTGAGCCGCCGCCTGGGAATGGCATACACTCCCTTCTGCACGCCAGTAGACGTTATCCTCAACGGCGAATACCAGGGCTGCTACCAGCTGTGCGACCAGGTGGAAGTGGGCACAGGCCGCGTGGAGGCAAAGAACGGTTATCTCATAGAGATAGATGCTTACGCCTCCGGCGAGCAGGTCTATTTCTACTCCGCCAAAGGCACTCCCGTTACCGTCAAATACCCCAAGGACGATGAAATCACGGCGGATCAGCTTGCCTTCATACAGGACTTCTTCGCCAGGATGGAAACCGCAGTGAGCGCCACAAACTTCAAAGACCCGGTAAATGGCTACAGGAAGTACCTGGACGTGGACAGTTTCATGCAAAACTTCATAGTGGGTGAGTTCTGCGGCAATACGGACACCTACTGGAGCGTGAACATGTACAAGGATGGGGCGGACGGCGTGCTATTCACCGGCCCGGCCTGGGACTACGACCTCGCCTTCGAGAACGACAACAGGACATATCCAATAAACAACATCAACGACTTCATCTACTGCAGCAAGGGTTCCGTCGCCTCGGATTCCGTCTGGAAGATGGTAAACCGCATTGTCAAGCAGGACCCGGAGGCCCGCGCACGCCTTGTGGAAATCTGGGACCAGGTGAAGCCTTCGCTCCAGGACCTGAACGACTATGTGGATGAGACAGCAAAGCTGCTAGAAGAATCCCAGCAGCTTAACTTCAAGCGTTGGCCCATACTCAACCAGTGCGTGCATCAGAATCCAAAGACTTACGGCTCCTATTCCGGAGAGGTAAACAACGTCAAGGGCTATATCACAAAGCGCCTGACAAAGTTTGACCAGCTGGTAAGGAATTACTAGTTCCTTAAGCTTAAGTTATTTAAGCTTCAATATCCTCCTCACGGACTCGTCTATCCGGCTTTCCGGGATTTCTCCGCTTTCCACGGCGTCCTCGATGGCGTTTACGGCGGCGCGGAAGTCCTTTACGCAGAGAAGGACATCGGCCCCGGCCTTCACTGCCAGGACGCTTGCCTCAACGGCGGTATACTGCCGCGTTATTGCGCCCATCTCCATTGCATCGGTGACGATTACCCCGTCAAAACCCAGCTCCCCGCGGAGTTTCTCCGTGAGGACGGTATGGCTGAGCGTGGACGGAATATCGCTTCCCGTAACCTTGGGGGCCGATATATGCGCCGTCATCACCATACGCGCCCCGGCGGCTATTCCCGCCCGGAACGGCACCATCTCGCACTCCAGCATCTTCTCCCAGGTCTTGTTACTGACGGCATAGCCGAAGTGGGTATCGGCCGATGTGTCCCCGTGTCCGGGGAAATGCTTGAGGCAGCCGTGCACACCCTGCGCCTGAAGAGCCTTGAGATATGTGGCCACCAGATCCGCCGCTTCTTCCGGGCTGTCGGAGAAGGCCCTGGGGCCTATTACAATGTTGCGGGGATTGGTATTGACATCGGCCACGGGGGCAAAGTCTATGTCTATTCCAAAGCCGTGGAGGTATTTGCCGATGGTCCCGGCCGCTTCCTTGACTGCACCCTTTCCCTTTGAAGCCAGGTCTGCCATACTCTTGTACCGGGGAAGGCCGAAAGTCTTGTTGTTGGCTATGCGGGCAACGCGGCCGCCTTCCTCGTCAATGCAGATGAGAGGGGCGCCGGGAAGGGCTTTAAGGGTATCTACAAATGCTGTCAGCTGCTCCCTGTCCCTGATATTGTGGGCAAAGAGGATAACTCCGCCAACGGGATACTCCGCTGCGGTGACCCGCATGGTATCCTTCAGTTCCACAAGGCCGTTGGCCACCAGGTCGTCGTTACTCACCCAGGTGAATGTGGGGTCCATGGCCTCTGGACGCACCCAGAACATCTGGCAGACCTTCTCCCTCAGGGACATGCCCTCCAGTGGGTCTGGCTGCACCACGGCAGCCTTCCTTGAAGAGTTTCCGCCGCAGGCCACCATAAGGCAGCATGCGGCGGAAATTGCTACTAATCTGTTCACGTTACCGTGGCTTTAAAGCTCCCAGGCAAGTGCAGATGCGCCAAGGATGGCGGCGTCAGACTCTTTCAGTGAGGAATAGACCAGCTTCACCTTGTTTCTCCACAGAGGAAGCACGTTGGCGTTCATGGCATTGAGGATGGGCTCCGTGAGGAACTCCTTGCTCCTTGCCAGGCCGCCGAAGAGAACTATGGCCTCAGGGGCGCTGAACTCGATGAAATCGGCCAGCTTCTCGCCAAGGATACGGCCGGTGTACTCGAAGATCTTGAGGGCCAGCTTGTCACCGTCCTTTGCGGCGTCGTAGACGTCCTTGGAGGTGATTTTGTCCAGGGAACGGAGCTCTGAAGGCTCGTCCGTCATCTCCAGCCACTCGCGGGCGGTGCGGGCTACGCCGGTGGCGGAGCAGTAAGCTTCCAGACAGCCGGTCTTGCCGCAGCCGCATGCACGGCCGTTATGACGCACTGCGCAGGTGTGGCCAAGTTCTCCGGCAAAGCCGTCGTGACCATACACAACATTGCCGTCGATGACGATTCCGGAGCCCACGCCGGTTCCCAGGGTAATCATGATGAAGTTCTTCATGCCCCTGGCCGCACCGTAGGTCATCTCACCCACTGCGGCGGCGTTGGCGTCGTTGGTGAGGGAAACGGGAATGCCGTTCATCTGCTCGGACAGAAGCTTGGCAAAGGGAATCACCTTTGCGCCACCCCATTTGAGGTTGGGGGCGTACTCGATGGTTCCGGTGTAGTAGTTGCCGTTGGGGGCGCCTACGCCTATTCCGCGGATGCGGCCTTCTGCCTGGGCCTCTGCGATGATGTGGTTCAGGGCCTCTGCCAGGGAGGCGATGAAGACATCGTGGTCCGTGGTTTCATCGGAACGGATGACGGTCTGGGAAAGGACGGTACCGCGGGCATCCACGATGCCGCACTTGGTGGTCTGGCCACCTACGTCGATACCTATTACAAGATCTTTTGCCATAACTTATGCTTTCTTTACCTTTGAGCCGATAACTGCGAAGTAGAGGATGAAGGCTACGCAGGCTGCAAGCACCCAGTAGCTGGCCATGTAGCTGACCTTGTCGGCAATGAAGTTCTGGAACAGAGGTACAATACCGCCGCCCACGACCATTGCCATGAAGATACCGGATGCCTTCTCGGTTGCGGTGCCAAGGCCGTCCACAGCGAGGTCGAAGATTGTGCCCCACATGACGGATGTGCACAGACCGCAGAGGACAAGCAGCAGGGCTGCGATGGGAACAACCGCCATCTCAAAGCCGTGACCGTTGAAAACGGGCATCTTGACCTGGAAGGAATTGCCCAGGAATATGGCAAGGACGATGAGGATCAGGGCCACTGCGGAAACGCAGGTGAGCTGGGTCTTGGACGATACCTTTCCGCTGATAAGGCTGGAAACCAGACGGCCGATGAGCATGAGGAACCAGTAGGTACCTGCCACGAAGCCGGCGATTGCAACGGCGGTGGAAGGATCCATGCCTGCGCCCTTGACGGGATCTGACAGATAGAAGTTCAGGGTTCCGGGGATACCTACCTCAACACCCACATAAACGAAGATTGCAATTGCACCAAGCACGAAGTGGATGTACTTCATGGGGTTTGCCACCTGACCTTCCACACCCTTTGCCTCGGGGTTCTGGATAGGGACAAAGAGCAGGATTACGAATGCCGCTGCAAATACGCCCATTGCCATGAACAGGAGGGTGTTCACGTCGGAGATGAGGGTCTCGTGAGTGAGGGTGCCGATCATGGAGCCCACCAGCATGGGGGTGAGAGTACCCATGAGGGAGTTGAAGCTGCCGCCGATCTGGATGTACTGGTTGGAACGCTTGCCGCCCAGGATCTTGAGCATGGGATTCACCACGGTGTTGAGCATGCACACGGAGAAGCCGCAGATGAATGCGCCAAACAGGTACACGAAGAAGTTGGTGGGAATCTTGCCGATGGTGGAGCCTACGCCCACGATACCGGACAGATACTGCACGAAAACGCCCAGGAGGCCAACCAGTAGGGCTGCCAGTGCGGTGAACTTGTAACCCTTCTTCTTGAGAAGGTTGCCGGCAGGGATGCCCATGATGGCATATGCCAGGAAGTTCATCATGTTACCCATCATTCCAAGGGTGTTGGAACCCTCGATGCCGGGCTGCATTTTCCAGATGTTGCCGATAGGGGCGGCGAGGTTCGTCACGAAGGAGATCATGCCGAACAGGAATATCATTGTAATGACTGCAATGATATTGGAATCACCTTTTTTAGACATTGTTTATTGGTTTAAAGTTATAGTTGTTCCTTTTTCAGAATTCAAATATAACTTTTTTTTCACAAAAAGAAAAACGCCCGGCTTGTGACCGGACGTTTCAGAGTGGCTTCAAGATGATTACTCTGCTGCAGGTGCTTCTGCTGCGGGCTCTGCGGGAGCTTCGGCTGCGGGAGCCTCGGCGGGTGCATCGGCCTTCTTGGCGCGGCTGCGGCGGGTAGTCTTCTTGACCTCTTTCTTGGTGGCGAGGGCTGCCTCGTTGAAGTCCACCAGCTCTACCATTACCATTTCCGATGCATCACCGCTGCGGAAACCGGTGTGGAGGATACGGAGGTATCCGCCGGGACGGTCTGCCACCTTGGGAGCTACGGTGCGGAAGAGCTCAGCTGTTGCCTCCTTGTCTTTCAGGTAGCTGAAAACGACGCGGCGGGAGTGGGTGCTGTCTTCCTTGGACTTGGTGATGAGGGGTTCAAGATAAGGCTTGAGGGCCTTTGCCTTGGCCTCGGTGGTGGTGATCCTCTTCTTCAGAACGAGGGAGGATGCCATGTTGGCGAGCATCGCCTTGCGGTGACCGCTCTTGCGACCAAGATGATTGACTGCTCTATTGTGTCTCATTGTTAAACGATCTTTTTCTTAGGTTCAATATTGTACTTGGTGACATCCATACCGAAGGAAAGCTTCATCTTCTCTACCAGGAGGTCAATCTCGGAGAGGCTCTTGCGGCCAAAGTTGCGGAACTTCATGAGTTCTGCGCGGCTGTAGGAGACCAGGTCTGCGAAGGTGTCGATATCGGCGGCCTTGAGGCAGTTGAACGCCCTCACGGAGAGGCCCATATCGGAAAGCTTGGTAAGGAGAAGGTGACGCATCCTCAGGGATTCCTCGTCAAGCTCCTTGCTGTCTGTCTCAACGGCAGACTCGATGGCGATCTTCTTATCGTCTGTGAAGAGCTTGAAGTGATAGATGAGGATGTTGGCTGCATCCTGCAGTGCGGCCTCAGGGCTGATGGAACCGTCGGTGACAATCTCAAGGAGGAGTTTCTCATAGTCGGTCTTCTGTTCCACGCGGAAGTTCTCCACGGTCCAGTTGACCTTCTTGACAGGGGTGTAGATAGCGTCCACGGGAATGGTTCCGATGGGCGTGTTCTCGTCCCTTTCTTCCTCTGCCGGGACAAAGCCGCGGCCCTTGGTGATGGTCAGGGTGATTTCAATCTTTACTGAAGGCTCCAGGGAGCAGATGTGCAGCTCAGGATTCAACACCGTGAAAGAAGACAATCCCTTGGAGATGTCCTCAGCGGTAAATTCGCTCTTGCCGCTGATGGTAATGGAAGCCACCTCGGAGTCTACGGTGTCAACCATCCTGCGGAAGCGGACCTGCTTCAGGTTCAGGATGATGTCCTGCATTCCCTCGATAACTCCGGGGATGGTCTGGAACTCGTCCTGGACACCATTCACCTGGATCTGAGAGATGGCGAAACCTTCCAGGGAAGCAAGGAGGATGCGGCGGAGTGCGTTGCCGATGGTCTGGCCGTATCCGGGTTCAAGGGGTCTGAACTCGAAACGTCCGACGGTATCGGTGCCTTCCAGCATGATAACCTTGTCCGGTTTCTGAAATGCTAAGATTGCCATAAGTCTTTTGGGTGTTAAATCTGTTACTTGGAGTAGAGGTCAACGATAAGCTGTTCGTTGATGTTCTCGGGGATTTCCTCGCGGGCTGGAACGTTCAGGAACTTGCCGGTAAGGGTGCTGGCGTCAAACTCGAGCCAGGAATACTTTGCGGCGGAAGCTACGGAGTTCTGGATGACCTCAAGGCTCTTGGAGCGCTCGCGGACGGCGATGACCTGTCCGGGCTTCACCTGGCAGGACGGGATGTTGCAAACGGTGCCGTCCAGGGTGATGTGGCGGTGAAGGACAAGCTGACGGGCAGCTGCGCGGCTGGGAGCGATACCCAGACGGTACACGAGGTTGTCCAGACGGGCCTCCAGAAGGAGGATGAGGTTCTCACCGGTCTGGCCCTTCATGCGGGCTGCACGGGCGTAGGTGTTGCGGAACTGACGCTCCAGCACACCGTACATGTACTTCACTTTCTGCTTCTCCTTAAGCTGGGTGCCGTATTCCTTCTGCTTCTTGCGCTTTGCAGCAAGGCCGTGCTGTCCCGGAGGAGTATTTCTCTTTTCGAAGTTCTTGTCAGGGCCATAGATGGGCTCGCCGAACTTACGGGCGATGCGGGTGGTAGGACCAGTATATCTTGCCATAGTAGTACTTCGTTAATAATTAAACTTTACGGCGTCCCTTGGGGCGGCAACCATTGTGGGGCATGGGGGTCACGTCGATGATCTCGGTGACGATGATGCCTGCATTGTTGATGGTGCGGATAGCGGACTCACGTCCTGCTCCGGGGCCCTTAACATAGCATTTTACTTTGCGGAGACCTGCGTCGAATGCGGTCTTTGCAGCGTCCTCTGCTGCCATCTGGGCGGCATAGGGAGTGTTCTTCTTGGAACCACGGAAGCCGCACTTGCCGGCGGAGGACCAGCTGATCACCTGACCCTGGGCGTTGCACAGGGAGACGATGACGTTGTTGAAGGTCGATGAAACATGGGCTTCGCCATAAGCCTCAACCTTGACAACTCTCTTCTTTGTTGTTGTAGTTTTCTTTGCCATAATTCATCAGACTTTACTTGGTTGCCTTCTTCTTGTTGGCAACGGTCTTCTTGCGGCCCTTGCGTGTACGGGCGTTGTTCTTGGTGCTCTGTCCGCGGACGGGGAGACCTGCACGGTGACGGATGCCACGATAGCAACCGATATCCATGAGGCGCTTGATGTCCATCTGTACGGAGCTGCGGAGCTCACCTTCAATCTTGTACTCAGTGTTAATGAGGTTACGGATTGCGGCGACCTGCTCGTCGTTCCAGTCTCCGACCTTGATGGTGGGGTCGATGCCACAGGTGTCCAGAATCTTCTGGGCGCTGCTGCGGCCGATACCGTAGATATAGGTAAGACCTATAACTCCGTGTTTGTTGTTCGGTAAATCAACACCGGCTATTCTTGCCATATTCTATCTGAACTTTTATGATTATACATTAACCCTGGCGCATCTTGAACTTGGGGTTCTTCTTGCAGATAACGTACAGGCGGCCCTTACGCCGGACAATCTTGCAGTCTTCGCTGCGTTTCTTGATGGAGGTTTTGACTTTCATCGTTATCTAATTTTTTATTTGTATCTGAAAGAAATTCTTCCTTTGGTTAAATCGTAAGGTGAGATCTCCACTTTGACCCTGTCGCCAAGGAGGATATGGATAAAGTTCATCCTCATCTTACCTGAAATGTTGCAGAGGAGGACGTGGCCGTTTTCCAACTCAACGCGGAACATTGCGTTGGGAAGCGTCTCGATCACTGTTCCATCCTGCTCGATAGCTACTTGTTTGGACATAGTTTAAACTTCACTTTAAAATTTAATCGAACCATCTTTCTCAATGTAATCGAAAGTCGACAGCTGCTCGGCCCTGCCATTCCGGATAACAACCGTAAGCTCGTAGTGCGCCGCATTCTTGTGATCGGATGTGTGTACTGCCCAACCATTTTTTGCAAGATACACACCTCTTCCGCCTGCACAAATCATGGGCTCGATACAAATGACCATTCCGCTCAGGAGGCGTGCCCCGTGGCCCCTTCTCCCGTAATTGGGAACGCCGGGATCCTCGTGCATTTCCCTGCCCAGTCCGTGTCCTTCAAGTTCGCGGACAACGGAAAAACCGAATGATTCTGCGTACGACTGCACCGCGTATCCGATATCGCCGGTCCTGTTGCCTGCCACGGCAGCCTCGATACCCTTGTACAGAGATGCCTTGGTGACATCCAGGAGCCTGCGGGTCTCGGCGTCCACCTCCCCTACAGGGAAGGTGTATGCCGAATCTCCGTTGTAGCCCTTGTACAGGGTTCCGCAATCTACGGAAACGATGTCTCCTTCTTCAAGGGGGCGTTCCGACGGAAAACCGTGGACCACCACATCGTTGACGCTCATGCAGAGAGCTGCGGGAAAGCCTTCGAACCCTTTGAAGGAGGGAATTGCGCCGTGGTCGCGGATGAAGGTCTCGGCCACCTCATTCAACTTCGCAGTTGTCACACCTGGGGCGACCATCTTACCGACCTCCGCAAGAGTCCGCGAGACCAGATCTCCGTTGATGCGGAGAAGCTCGATTTCCTCTTCTGTCTTGGGCTTTACCATCGAATCTCGATACTACATTCAATTAATTACATGCCGGAACGTCCGGTGAGACGGCCGGTTTTCATGAGTCCGTCGTAGTGGCGCATCAGGAGATAGCTCTCTATCTGCTGCAGGGTGTCCAGGACCACGCCAACGAGGATCAGCAGCGAGGTGCCGCCGAAGAAGCTGGCAAACTGGTTGTTCACGCCAAGGATGTTGGCCAGGGCGGGAAGACATGCGATAATGGCCAGGAAAATGGAACCCGGGAGGGTAACCTTGGTCATGATGCTGTCCAGGTATTCAGCGGTCTTCTTGCCGGGCTTGACGCCGGGGATGAAGCCACCGTTCTTCTTCATATCCTCTGCCATCATTGTGGGGTTCACAGTGACTGCGGTATAGAAATAGGTGAAGACGATGACCAGAAGGCCAAATACCAGGTTGTACCAGATGGTGGTGTAGCTGGAGAAGGCGGCGGCGATGCCACGGGTGGCGTCGTAACGGCCAAGCAGCATAGGGAACATCATCAGAGCCTGTGCGAAGATGATCGGCATCACGCCCGCTGCATTGATCTTGAGCGGGATGTACTGGCGGACACCGCCGTACTGCTTGTTGCCGATAACCCTCTTGGCATACTGTACGGGAACTTTACGCACAGCCTGCACAAGGGCGATGGCGGCAATGATGACGAGCACCCAGACAACCATCTCTACGATGAAGAACATGGGACCGCCCACGCCGTTGCCGGTGAATTTCTGGCCGGCCTCGGCCACGAGGGCGTAAGGAAGACGGGCAACGATACCGATCATGATGATCAGGGATATGCCGTTGCCGATACCGCGGTCGGTAATCCTCTCACCCAGCCACATTACGAACATGGAACCGGCCATCAGGATGACGGTGGAAACCAGGTTGAACATGAACGGGCTCCAGGTGACGGTGCGTGCTGCGGCGGGAATCATACCGGCCACATAGGCAGGACCCTGGATGGCAAGGATTGCCACGGTGAGGTAGCGTGTGATCTGGTTCATCTTGCGGCGGCCGCTCTCACCTTCCATCTGCATTTTGCGGAAGGAGGGAACGAACATGCCCAGAAGCTGGACCACGATGGATGCCGAGATGTACGGCATCACGCCAAGTGCAAATATCGAAGCGTTACCGAAAGCACCGCCGGAGAACATGTTAAGAAGCCCGACGAGGCCTTCCTGGGTGCCGCTGATACCGCCTTTCAGGACCTCGGGATCAAGGCCGGGAAGGAGGATGAAGCTGCCCAGACGATAGATCAGCACAAGCAGGATCGTGTAACCGATCCGCTTGCGCAGCTCTTCGATGTTGTAGATATTGCGTATTGTCTCAAAAAACTTCTTCATCGCCTGATTACTCGATTACGGTTGCTTTACCACCGGCTGCTTCAATCTTTGCGACTGCGCTCTTTGAGAATGCGTTGGCCTTGACCTCGATGGCGGCGGTGATTTCACCGTTACCAAGAACCTTCACAAGGTCTCCCTTGGAGGCGATGCCTGCTGCGATGAGGGCTTCGATGTCGAACTCCTTGACGCCGAGCTTTTCGCTCAGGGCCTGGAGAGCGGCGACGTTGACAGCCTTGTACTCAACGCGGGTGGGGTTCTTGAAGCCAAACTTGGGAAGACGACGCTGGATAGGCATCTGGCCGCCTTCGAAACCAACCTTGTGCTCGTAACCGGCACGTGCCTGGGCACCCTTGGTACCACGGGTGGCGGTGCCACCTTTACCGGAACCCTGGCCGCGGCCTACGCGCTTGCTGTTATGGGTAGCGCCCTTTGCGGGCTTCAGATTTTCAAGTTTCATCTCTTCTGTCCTCCTTAGTCAATTACTTCATAGGAAACCAGGTGCTGGACCTTCTCGAGCATACCGCGGGTGATGGGGGTATCTTCTACGATGACGGTCTGGTGCATCCTGCGGATACCGAGAGTCTTCAGGTTAGCGATCTGACGCTTGGTCTCTCCATTCTTGGAGCGGACCTGGGTAATCTTAAGCTTTGCCATGTCTCTCTGAGTATTAACCGTTAAAAACTTTGTTCATGGGAATACCACGGAGGCCGGCCACGGTGTATGCGTCACGCATTTCGGTGAGGGCCTGGATGGTAGCCTTGACCAGGTTGTGAGGGTTGGAAGAACCCTTGCTCTTTGCAAGGACGTTCTGGACACCAGCGCTCTCGAATACGGCACGCATGGCGCCGCCGGCCTTTACACCGGTACCGGGAGCAGCGGGTTTCATGAAGACCTCAGCGCCGCCGAAGCGGGAAACCTGCTCGTGGGGAATAGTAGTATTGATGACGGGAACCTTCACAAGGTTCTTCTTTGCGTCCTCGACGCCCTTGGCGATGGCGGCGGTAACTTCGTTGGCCTTACCAAGACCGTAACCTACAACACCGTTCTCATCACCTACCACGACGATAGCTGCAAAGCGGAAGTGACGTCCGCCCTTGGTGACCTTGGTAACACGGTTGATTGCTACCAGTCTGTCCTTGAGTTCAAGGTCAGAGGTCTTAACTCTTTTTACGTTTGAATTTGCCATAGTAGTATGAATGATTAGAATGTGAGGCCGGCTTCACGGGCGGCGTCCGCCAGGCTCTTTACCCTGCCGTGGAAGAGGTAACCTCCGCGGTCGAAGGAGACTGCGGTGATACCGGCTGCAAGTGCGCGCTCTGCGATTGCCTTGCCCACGATGGCTGCGGTTTCGGTGCCGTTCTTGCCTTTGGTTTCTGCTGCAAGGGCCTTGTCGTTGGAGGCGGCTGCTACGAGAGTCTTGCCCTCGAGGTCATTGACCACCTGGACGTAAATCTGCTTGTTGGAGCGGAAAACGACCATGCGGGGACGCTCTGCAGTACCGTTGACATGCTTGCGGATTCTGTAGTGAATCCTTCTTCTTCTTTCAATTCTGTTGAGTGCCATAACTTTATCCTCCTATTATTTGGCCGATGCGGTCTTGCCAGCCTTGCGGCGGAGCTGTTCACCGACAAACTTGATACCCTTGCCCTTGTAAGGTTCGGGACGACGGAACGAGCGGATCTTGGCAGCTACCTGTCCGATAAGCTGCTTGTCTGCGCTCTTGAGGATGAGAAGCGGGTTCTCGCCCTTGCGGACCTGGGGGGTCTCCGCGGTGATTTCCTTGGGGAGCATGATCTGGATGTCGTGGGAATAACCCAGGGACATGGTCAGAAGCTGGCCCTGTGCTGCCACGCGGTAACCCACGCCTACGAACTCCTGCTTGATTGTGAAGCCTTCGCTCACGCCCACCACCATATTGTGGACAAGGGCGCGGTAGAGGCCGTGCATGGAGCGGAAGCGAGGGAGGTCGCTGGGACGCTCGAACTTGATTTCATTTCCCTCGATGGTGACCTTGATGTCCGGATCTACTTTCTGGGACATCTCGCCAAGAGGGCCTTTCACCTTCACGACGTTGCCTTCAAGGAGTTCTGCCTTGGTGCCGGCGGGAAGGACTACAGGTAATTTACCGATTCTTGACATAATTGTTTTTCGTTTGAACGATTAGTATACGTAGCAAATAACTTCACCGCCTACGCCAAGTTCCTTGGCCTCTTTGTCGGTGATGACGCCCTTGGAGGTTGACAGGACTGCGATGCCCAGGCCGTTGAGAACACGGGGCATGTTGGCCACGTCAGCGTACTTGCGGAGACCGGGGGTGCTTACGCGGACGATGCTCTTGATGGCAGCGGCCTTGGTCTCAGGGTGGTACTTGAGGGCGATCTTGATGGTATTATAGGGAGTTCCTTCAACCACCTTGTAGCTGAGGATGTAACCCTTTTCGCACAGAATCTTGGTGATGGCCACCTTCATGTTGGAGGCGGGGATCTCGACTACCTTCTTTCCTGCGAGGTAGGCGTTACGGACTCTGGTCAGATAATCTGCAATAGGATCAGTCATTTTCTTCTTCTTTAATAGTTATTACCAGCTTGCCTTCTTAACGCCGGGGATGAGACCCTGGGATGCCATCTCGCGGAACTGGATACGGCTGAGGCCGAAGTCACGCATGTAACCCTTGGGACGACCGGTAAGGGAGCAGCGGTTGTGGAGACGTACGGGGCTTGCGTTCTTGGGGAGCTTGTCAAGGGCGGCGTAGTCACCGGCCTCTTTCAGGGCAGCCCTCTTGGCAGCGTACTTTGCAACTAATTTCGCGCGTTTTACTTCGCGAGCTTTCATTGATTCCTTTGCCATGCTGTTATCTTAGTTATTGTGTTTCTTGAAAGGAAGACCGAAGGCCTTGAGGAGGGCGTGTGCCTCTTCGTCAGTCTTGGCGGTGGTCACGAAAGTGATCTCGACACCGTGGATACGGGGGTTCTTGTCGATCTCGATTTCCGGGAAGATGATCTGCTCCTTGATACCAAGGGTGTAGTTGCCCTGACCGTCCATCTTTTCGGATATACCGTTGAAGTCGCGGATACGGGGAAGAGCCACACGGATGAGGCGCTCGA
>JAEEGI010015606.1_pt1 | contig 15800 bp, 10 predicted proteins | sample 8958751 | NCBI WGS metagenome assembly JAEEGI01 (sample SAMN16246545, study PRJNA631951) | gut metagenome | biome: gut microbiome; feature: rumen; material: KS-attached | host: Bos | place: Iran: Karaj | collected 2018-10
AACTTAAAGTAAATATTTTATTAAATACTTCTGAATCAGTTCCCCATTTTGCTTCTCCAGCATCAAATAATTCTTTTGCTTTTGCTTCACAATCACTTTGATTTACATGGGTATTTTCACTTCTATTACATTGAAGTAATGATATTAATAATCTTTGTAAATCACCACTTGTTTCTTTTTTAATTGCATCTTCTAATTCTTTACCATATTTAATTTTATATTGATCTTTTATTTGTTTAAGTAACCAATTTGGACGTGATGCTATAATTTCTATTAAAGTTCCTTCATCTGTTCCCATACCTTTCATTGCTTTCTTTAATTGTTCTACATCATATTCTACTGGAGTGTAAAATAATGCTAATACTGCATCTTCTAAATTTCCACTTAATTCCTTTTTTAAATCTACCATTAAATCACGTCCATATGCTGTTTTGTAACATTCTTTTATTTGCTGACGTTGAGCGTTTGTTCTATTAGCTATTATTTTAATTATTGCCTGTTTATCACATCCTATACCTTTCATTGCTTTTTTTAAATCGTCTGCATCTTGTTGAGGATTTGACATTTTTTTTTGTGTTTTTTTGTTTTTATTTTTTTTTTTTGGTTTTTATAGGGTTTTAGGGATTTTTATTTAATTTTTTAAGGAGGATTTATTTTTTTTTTAAGGATGTTATTTTTAGTTTTTTAAATTTATTTTATTTTTTATTTTTATGAATTTTTTCATTTTTGAAATCATTTTTTATTATTATTATATTATTAATAATTTTTTTTTGCATTAAAAAGGAATAATTTAATAAAATTTTATTTTTTTTGTATTAATTAATTAATGTTTAAAAAAGAAAAAGGAATCAATGTTATTCAAAAAATTAAAGAAAAACCAATTTCAAGAAATAAAAATAATGACCAAATAAATCATAATTTATCTGAATTAAAAGTAAAATATAATCATGAATTATTAAATTATAAGGCACTTTCAAAGGAAATTATTAATATTGAAATAAAAATTGAAAAAATTATAAAAAAAATAAATAAAATCCAATATTTAAAACTTAATTTAAAGCATGAAATTAATAAAGTATTTATAAATAATATAAATGAAAATCAAGAAATTATATCAAAGGAAATTAAAGATTTAATATTATTTTGTTTTGGATTTGAATATCCAGAAGATGAATATATTTATTTTGAAAATGAAAATGAATTAATTGAATATTTTGACACAACAAAATTTCATTTAGAAAACTTAAGAAAAAAAAATAAAACATTATATGAAAAAACAAAAAAAGAAATAATAAATTCTTCAGAAAATAATGATTTTAAATTATTTGAATTAAAAAAATTATTTTATATAATAAAAATAATATTTGATGAAATTGAAATTGAAGAAGAAAAAAAAGAATTATTTAAGCAACATATTCAATTAACAGAAGGAAAAAATTCAAGTTTCATAAATTTAAAAAATTTAGAAAAAGAAAAAATAAAAATAAAAAACCACAATTCAACATCTTCAAAAAATATAAATAAAAAAAATATAAATAAATTATCCCAGAATAAAGAAATACTTCAAGATTTAATAAAAAATTTAAACACAAATTCATTTGATAAAGAAATAGATTTAAATTTGTCAATTAAAAGTGAATTTGATAAATTATCAATATCATCTATATCTAATAATTCAAAGATTTTAATCAAACAAGAAAATAAAAATAATATACCAGAAGAAATAGAATTATTAAAAGTAATAAATGACATTTCAAATAATAAAAATATTTCAATTAATAAAACTTTAATTTCATCTCAAAAAGAAGAAAGTACTTTTCCTCCATATGACCCAACAAAAAATATTTTACAAAAAAAAAAAAATAAAACAAATAAAATTATAAAAATTTCAGACAAAGAAAAAGATGCAGATTGTTGTTATTCATGTATATAAATTAATAAATAAAATGATAAATAACAAATTAAATAATAAAGAAAGTATAAAATTAAATAAAAAAGATAAAAATTAAATTAATTCTTTTTCAATAAGTAAAGGAACAATTTTTTTTTCAGCAAATTCAAATCTTAAATCTCCAAAATGGCATTTTCTTTCCATTCTTAATTTAACTAAAATATTTAAAGCATCATCTCTTTGTTCACCACTCATTCTTAAAATACAATAAGCAATAACACTTGGTTTAAATGAACCTCCATTACCACTAATGAAAACAGTTCTTTTTTCATTTTTAATTAAATCAAATAAATTTTTTATTTGAAAAGCTATTTTATCAGTTAAATATTCTTTTTCTTTGATTATTATTTTTTCATTTTCTAAAAATAAAATATTAAAATAATCTATTCCCCAATCTCTCATTTTTATTTTTGTATAATATAACTGATCAATATGATTTATTGCTGTTACAAATGTATTTATTCCATAAACTTCTTTTAAAACTGGAAGAGTTTCTACACTTGGATTTGGATAACATGTTATTAATGATTCTGTGTTTTTTAATTGATGAAATGTTAATGATGGAACATTAGGAATTAAATTATGAGAATAATAATTCATTTTTTTTTCTTTTATTTAATTTATTAGAAAAAAATATATTTTATTTTATTTTAATTATATTTTGGTTTTTTTATTCGAAATTTATTAATATTGGTTCAAAATTAAATTCTTCAGGAATACCTTCCATATAATTTTTTAAATCACTCTTAATATCATTTTTATTAAAAGGTTTAAAATTAGGATTATCACCATAAATTGGTCCTGAATAAGCATATATATTTCCATTATTAATTAAATTCTTATCTATAATTTTAAAATCAATTGTACCATATTCTTCACTTCTAATTGCTATTCCATTATTAGGATCATCAACACTTGGATCATCTTCTACTTTTGAATCATTCATTTTATATTTATTATATGTTAATAAATCTTGGAAAGATTGAATATCATTTACTTCATTAATTAATGATTTTACTAAATATCCTCTTGGATTATATTTTTTATCATCTAAATTTACATTAAAATATGATATTCCTGTTTGTACTGTATGCTCTTTGAAAAAAGGTAAATTATAACTTCCATAAAATCCTTTTTTTAAAAATTCTTTTGTGTAATCTATTGTCATTACATTTTCGGAAACTTCTTCAGCAATAAAAATTAAGTTTTTATTTGAATTAATTTTATTATAATCAACAATAATCCATGAGGCAAAATATATATGATTTCCGTTATATAATTTTTCAAAATTTTTCACCCATTCTTTCCCTGTTCTAGAAAGGAAATTTATTGTCATAATTCTCATAAATTCAGGAATATATTCTTTTTTATTTAAACCATTAATTAATCTTTCTGGAAAAATTGTAGATAAAGAAGTTTGAGTAATAGCTAAATTATTTTCAATAGTATAATATTCATCTCCACTAAATAATATTCCAGGATAAGAAGAATACTTCATTTTAATAGGTTTTAAACCTAAAATTTGATTATCTCCTTCAAAAGCATAATCAATGCTTTTATAAGTTCTTAATAATTCATAAAATCCAGTCCAAGTATTATGACCAAATAATATATTTTTTTCATTATTTTCATTTATTAACTTTACTATTGCAGAACAATGGCTTTTTCTTGTTAATTTTCTCCATATTTCTTCAAATTTAGTTGTGTTATAATATTTCATTAAATTTTCATCATTTTCAAAATTTACATTTTCATTATATTCAATTTGATTAATTCCCATATAAGCTAAAGTATTATCATAATTACCTTCTGAATTTAATAAATATAATTCATATATATCAACATCATCTTCTTCAGATTTTAAATTATATCCTTTATATAAACCATTAATTTGTGCATGTAAACAAGCTAAATAAGATAATGATTTTAAATCAAATTTATTATCTTTTTCACTATTAATATTATTTATTTTTCTTTTTATATTTTCATCAGCTTCTTTAAACCATTGTTTTAATTGAATAGCTTTTTCATTTCCTCCAAGAGCATATCTAAAATTATTCATATAATCTTTTATTTCTTCTTGAGATAATATTCCTTCAATAATACCAATTGAATATAATTGAATTATAGGATTTGCATTATTATAAGTTTTTGATTCAAATAAATCCCAACCTGTTTTATATCTTGTTTTTTCATATTTTCCTTTTGCTATTAAATTATTTTCATTATTTAATTTCTCTTCTTTTGTTATTATGATTTTTGAATTTAATTTATCATAATATGCATATAATGTGTTAGAGTCTAAATTTTCTTCTTTGTTAAATTCTATTGTTATTCCATTATAATCTTCTATAAAATGTGAAAAAGTTTTTAATTTCATTTGAGTTTGAAGAAAACTGAAATTTTTTTGTTTTTGGAGATTTAAGGAATTTGTAATTAATATGAAGGAAATGATAAAAATTATTTTTAGATAAATTTCACTTTTCATTTAATTATTTTAAAACGAATTAATAAATAATTTAATTATTTTAAAAAATAATTTTGATAATATAAATCATAAAGTAAAAAATAAAAAATAAACTTATTATTTCTCCATCATAATATAATATATTTAATTAAACATTTTGATTAAATTATAATTATTATTGTTTTATTTATAAAAAAATAACTTATTAAAGAAAAATATTAAAATTTTAATATATAATTAACCTTCTTTTTCCTAGTTAAAAGGTTTATTTCGTAACATTAAAGCTGAACAACAAGTATTAAAACTATTTTTTTTTTTTAAATTTCCTTCTTTCTTTGTTCTTGATAAAGAATGATTTTTAGGAAATTTTTTACATTTTTCAATTTTCGTAATATCAGTTCTTTTAGTATATTCATTATATATTTCTTGTCTTTTAAAAAAATTTAATCCAGGAGAAAAATTATAATTATCATTAATTTTTGGTTTAAAAGTATATTTTTGTTCAAAATCTTTTTTTAATTTATCTAATTTTTTTTGAATATATGGATTTTGAAATTCAACATTATTTTTATTAAGTAAAAGAATATTTTTATGTTTCTTTTTTTTAGAAGAATACTTTTTTTCTTTTAATTCATGAGATAAATCTTGAGTTTCATTAATTTGAGGTTCAGATATTTCAAACATACTTTTATTTCTTATAGGACGATAATTTTTATTTATTTTAGGTTTAAATAAACATTTATCTTTATCATTTTTTTCTAATTTAGCTCTTATTTTTTGTAATTTTTCATTTCTTAAATCTCTTTCTTCAACTCCTCTTTTATATAAATATTCTCCATAATTCATTTTTTTTCCTTTTTCATTATTTTCACTATGAAAATTATGATGATGATTAAAATTATTCTTTAAATTTTTAATATTTTTCTTATTAATTTCTTCAATATTACTAAAGTAATTTTGACCATCGAAAGTAAATCCTAAATTATCCATTCTATAACTAAAATGACAAGGTCTTTTAGGTAATTGTTTATTAATTTCAGCTTCTCTATATAATTTATTAAATATATTTTCACTTTTACTTTTAGAATGATTACTTCCTCTGCTTAAACTTCTATTACTTTTTTTTTCTGAAGATCTTTGAGTAACTCCAATTAAATTACCTGATGTATATGATTTAATATGAGAATATTCTCTACTTTTTGAAAATGAAGGCTCATAATTATCTTTTTTACCTTCTATTATTTCATATTGAAATAATTTATTATTTTTAAATTTTGTTGATAAACTTGAAGGTGATGTTGGTAAAGGAATATGTTTATGGTGATTTTTTTTATTTGCTGATATTCTATTTATTTGCTTTGTAAATTGAGATATATCTTGTAATTGAATGTTATTATTTGTTGTGTTTGCATTTGTTAAATTTCTATTTGTTATACTTACATCTAAATTTGATGATAAGTTATATTCTAAATTTTCTTCTTTATTTGTTTTAAAAATATCTTTTCCACTTAAAAATATATCTACACTTTTTTCTACTAATATATTATTATTACTATAATTAAAATTTCTTCCTGTTGTTTTATTTGATGTTTTATTAAATTGATTTGATGATTCATTTTGAATATTTAAATTATTGTTTTTGAATTTTTTAATGTTTTTTATTTTTTCAAATTTTTGGGTCATAAATTTTTTAGGAAAATCATTATCAATTTCATCTAAAATTAAATTATATTTATTTGAAATATTATTTCCATCAGAAGGAGAATTTCTATTTGTTTTTGAAATATCTTTTTTAATAATATTATCTATTTTTTCATTTGAAAAATCTTTAATTAATTTTTTAGTTTTTTCATTTCTTTCATATAATAAATATTCTTCTCTTTCTTTTTTATCTTCTTCTTCTAAAATTCTTTTTTCTTCTTCTAAATCTTGTTTTTCATTTAATTCAATTATTTGTTCTTCTTCAAGAGCTCTTATTTCTTCATCTTTTTTTTTCTTTAATTCTAACAATTCATTAATATCAGGATGTGAAAAAATAACTGTTTTTTTATTTAAATTTTCATTACAATTATTTAATATTTCATAAGGAAATTTAAAAGGAACATTATTTTGAGAATTAATACTTCCTCTAAAATTAAATGATTCTTTTTTTTTATTTTCATTATTTTTATCAAAAATAGAAATTTGATTTTTAATATTATCCTTTTTAATTTCAGGTTTATTAGAATTATTAGAAGAAAGAATAGGAGAAAAATTTTTAATATTACTATTATTACTAGAAGAATTATTATTACTATCTTCAGTAAAGCACTTATTATTATTATTAGAAACTTTAGAAATTTTATCAAAATTAAAATAATTATAATTCCCAACACTTCTACGATCAATAGATATATTATTAATTGGATCTAATAATTTTTCTCTAAATATACTTTTATCTTGAGATAATTCTTTAATTTCTTCTAAACTTGGAATTCTTTCATTTTTTCCTTTTGGAGAATCACAAGAAGAAGTATTTGATATTAAATTTGAATCTGCTGAAGTTCTAGGATCTTTATTTGTTCTTACTGAATTTGTTATATATGCACTTTCTACTTTCATTGTATTATTATTTGATCCATTTATTGAAGGATTATTATTTTTTTCTTCATTTTCTTCTTTATTAATTTTTATTTTTTCTGTTTCATTTTCTTTTTCTATTGTATTATTCATTATATTATTTTCTTTTTTTTCTTTAATTGTTTCTTTATTGTCAATATTTAATAATTCATTGTTTGAATTTGATGATTTAGTATTGTTATTTAAAATATTAGATAATTTTTTTTCTGATTCTAAACTAGAATAAAAGTTTTCTTGAGATGATATTTCTTTTTCATTTTCACTTTTATTTTCAATTATGTCTTTTTTCAATAAATCTTCTTTACTTTTTTCAATTGAATTAAGAGTTTTTTCAGTTATAACATTTTCTTCTTCAACTTCTTGAATAGAATTATTAGTCATTTCTTCTAAATTTGTATTATTTTTAAATTTCATTAACAAATTATGTATTTCAGAATTAATATATTTCATAGTAGCAAAATCTAAATTATTAACTTTACAAAAATTAAAAGCTAATTCCGTTGGATCTGAATCAGGATAAATTTTAATTTTTTTATATTTTTCTTTTTCAAATTCTAAAGTCATTATAAAAAAAGGTTGATCTTCTTTTTCAAAATCAGATGATTCATTTATATTATTATTATTTAAATTATCATTTTTTAATATATCTTCTTCATTATTTTGAGAATTTATATTTTTTGTTTTTTCATTTTTTTCTTGAATTGACTCCTGCATTGTTTATATATTTAATTTAAAAATAATGGAAATAGAAAATATTTATTTTTTTATGTATATTTCATTTAAAATAAATATTTTAAATGAATTTAAAAAGCATTCTTCCTAAGAATGATTATGAAGGTTTAAAAAGAAAATATGAAGAATTAGAAGAAAAATATTCTAAAATTCAACTAGAAATGATTAAAAAAGATAAAGAATTAGAAAAAATAAAAAATGAAAATGAAAAATTTAAAAAAAAAAATAATAATGATACTTCAAGTGATTATCCTTGGCCAAAAGAATTTTCTGAAAAATGGGTAAATTTTGTTCAAAATTTAATTATGGATTGTTTTGAAAATTGTTGTGATAATAATTATTTATTAACTAAAATAGTAAATTGTACTCTTAAAGTAGTTTATAATGTTGCTACAATTTATATTAAAGAAAAAATAATTGATTTATATAAATGTCTTGGAATAAATAATCCCAATGAAGATGAAATAATTTTTTTTTTTGAAAAATTTAAAATTTTAATTTTTCAAGTTTATTATAAAACTTTATTTCATTTTAATGATGAAATTTTTTCTTCAATAATTTCAAAAATAAAAACTGAAATAGATGAATTAAATAAAGAACAAAATTTATTTAAATTTGAAGAAATAGAACAAATAAATAAAGATTTAGAGTCAACAGAAATATCATATTTATTTAAAGAATTATTTTTAATATGTATATATATGAATATTCATGATCCTCCTTTAACTTTTGATTTCAAATATGAAATCAATTATTTTTTTTATTCAAAAAATGATTATATAATAATAGATGGATTTGAAAAAGAAAATGCAGTATGTGCTTTAATATTATATCCTCCTTTATTTAAATCAAATTGTTTTTATAGAGAATTAAAACCAGGAATTAAAATAATAGATAATCCAACAAATGAAATGATAGAAAGATGTAAATATAATCAATTTTTAAATGAAAAATCAAAATCTTCAAAAATTATGTCTGTTAAAAAACCAGATATTGAAATATTAGAAGATAAAAAAGAATTGATAGAAAAAATAATAAAAACTCCTGAAAATACATATAATTCTCAAGGATTTTTTATTAATACTACAAATGCTATGGTTACTAATAGAAGTATTATTCCAACATCTGCAAGTAAAATTATCAAAAAGTGTGATATTCAAAGGAAAAAAAAAATTGGGAAATATCAGAATTTTTTATTTAAAGGTCTTGAAAAGAAAATAAATAAAAATTTAAAGAAAAATAAATTAAAAACAAGTTTAGATAATTTTATAAATAAAACAAGTCAAAAGAATATAATGAAAAATTCAAGTTTATCTGATTCAGAACAAGAAAGGAGTAAAAAAGAAAATAAAAGAGAAAGTTCAAGAAGTAATTTAACTAAATTACAAAAACAAATTAAAAATACTAATTTATCAAGAAATAATATAACAGTTGATTTTGAATCTCATTCAAGAAGATATAATATATCAGATAATTTAATTAGAAAAATGTTTACTGAATTTTCAAGTCCACGTTCTTTAAAAGAAAAATTAGCTTTTTTTAAAAAATTATCTTTTGAAAAAAGAAGAACTTATTCAATGAATTTACCATATAAGAATAAATCAAAAAAATTTAATACTATTAATTTAGCTAATAAATCTTATAAAACAAATAATTTAACTCATATTATTCAATCTAAAAGTACTTTTCCGAAAAAACTAAACAAAAAAAAACAAGTTTCAGATTTATTTCAATTAGGAATTGATACTAATTTAGATATATTTGGAAATAAAAATAATTTTAATTCTCCAATGTTAAGAAATAATAGTCAGAAATCTAAAATAACAAAAGGATGTTTTCAAGAAAAAAAATTAAAAAATAATGTTTTCACTTCTTCAAATACTTCTCTTTCAAAACATATATCTAATTTTAATAGTATATCAGAATCATTATCTTATAAAAATATAAACACAAATACTATAAATAATCTTTTCAATCATAAAAAAAAGAAAATGTTATCTCAAACTCAACCTTTAAAATTTATAGGAGATTATATTACTTTAAATTTAGAAAGTACTAATATTAAAACAAAAGATATTGATGAATCAAATTCTGGTTTAATTTCTACCGGAAATAATTTTAGAAATAAAAATGTTTTATGTAAATTAAGAAATAAATCTATTAAGAAAAAAAATAATTATGTTTTGGGAAAAAAAGTCGATGTTTTAAATTATGAATATAGTATTAATAATATTAAAAAAGCTAGATTTAATTCTCCTATTCAAAGGAAAAATGAGTTAAATAATGCAAATGGAAAAATTAAAAATTCAAATTTAGGAAATTGTAATTTAAGTAAAATCAGTGAAATTAAAACTTATTTTGTCCAATTTCAAAAGGAAAAAGAAAAAACTGATAAAAAATAATTTAATTAAATAAAACAATTTTTAATTAATAATTTATTATTTAATATAAATATATCCGATTAATAAAAAATTATTCGAATTTTTGAATAAAGGAATATTAAGAAAAAGAACAATAATTAAAAATCAACATATTTTAGATTTTTAAATAATTTAAGTTTTTTAATAACTAAATAATTATTTAAATAACTTCCCAAAAATGAAATTAATAAACTTAATCTCTAAATTTCAAAATTGAAAAAGCTTTTTCTTTATCACCAGAAGCTTCAATAAGAGATTGTAGAATAATATCATCATTTTCATATTTAGATAAATCATATTTATTTCTCATTTCATTTACTAATTGTTTAAAAGCAACTTCATTCATTCCATTATTAAATTGGTTAATAGTATAATATGTATTATTGCAATCATTTTTTTCTTCTAATAATTTAAGAGCTTCTTCTTTTTTTCCGTTAACTTTAATTAAAGCATGAAGTATAATTTCATCATTTTTAATATGAGATAAATCATATTTATTTCTCATTTCATTTACTAATTGTTTAAAAGCAATTTGATTCATATTATTATTATATTTATTTATAAGACTATATGAATCTAAGGAAGAAGAAGAAGTTTGAGTTAAATTTAAAGTTAAAGTATTTTTAACTTTTTGTTCGGTTATTATTATTTTTATTGGTCTTTTTATAATTTGAGATAATTCTAATAAAATATCATAATCTTCTTTTGATGATATTAAAACATTATCATTTTCATCATCTAAATAAGAAAATTGATAATGTTTATTATTGCTTAAGTCTAAATTTATTTTTACAATTTCAACAAATTCGAAAAATGATTTTGGAGTTGATATCATTTTACATTTGTTTTCAAATTTTATTTTTAAGTATTTTGATGACATTTTTATATATAAAAGACAATTTTTTCATTTAATTTATATCATTAGAAAAATATTTTAATTACTACCTTTTTGAAAATTCCGATAATAATAAAAAAATAAAACTTAAAAAATACAAAAAATAAAAATAAAAATCTCCAAAAAGATATAATGTAAAAATAAACTCAATAAGTCAAATATTTAAATTTAAAAAAAAATTAAAAATTTCCATTTCTCAAATCAATAAAAAAAACAAAATAAAATAAAATGAATAAAAAATCTGCTCAAATCCATATATCATAATTTTATTAAAACCAAAAAACTTGAAAAAAATATTTAAAAACCTATTTTTTTTTAGGCTTATCAGCTTTACTAGGTCCTTTCTTCCCTCCTTTTTGTCCAGCACCAGCAGCATCAGTAGCTTTTTTCTTTTCATCAACTTGAGCAACGAAATTAGGTCCTCTAACAAAGCAACAATATTTAGCATTATATTCAGTAGAAGGAACAATTTGTTCTCCTTCTCTTAATTCTTTCAAAGCTTCTCTTGCACATGAAACATTTATTTTTAATTTACTTGATATCATTGATGGAGTTACATAAGGTTCTTTTGCTATTATATCTTTCATTAATTTATCATGTGCACTTTTTGTCCAAAATACTGAATTGTTTAATTTTTCCTTTTGTTTACTTGATGACCATTTCTTCTTCTTTGGTGCTCCTCCTTTTGGTTTCAATGCACGAGGACCTTTTCCTTTTGCCATAGCCTTTGCTGCTGATTTCTCCTTCTCTTTTGCCTTCTCTTTATCTGTCTTACCCATCAGATATAATGTTTAAAAAAATTATTTTTTTCATTAAATAATTATTATTAGTTTTTAAAAAGGATTATTTATTTTTTTTTGTTTTTTTTAGAGTTATTTTTTTATTGTTTTTATTTAATGTTCAAATATTAAATCAAAAAAGGAAATAAAATATAAAACACTATTAAAAATAATTAATTGGAATTTATTTTTTTTTAATTTTATTCAATTAAAATAAATTTATATAGAATAATATATTGTTATGAAAGACTTATAAAATATTTTATTATTTCAATATTTGATTTATTAATAATATTCTTATTATATAGTGATAATTATTTTCATAAACAATTATATGAGTAAAAAGTTCATGATATTAATGTTTAGTATAATTGGAGTTTTTTCAAATATATAATAGTTTTCTTTTAAAAATTATTTGTTTATTATCTATTTTATTAGATATATTAGAATATAGCATATGTCATAAAATAAAAGGATTAGAAATTTTATATTATTTTGTTTATATATTAATGTAATGGATTTTATTATTCAATCTCATTTTTAATTAATGTTTTACTTATGTTGTTTATTCTATAAAAATGGAAAATAATTATTCCTTTATGTTTTTTGTTATATTAGGTGTTTTTATTATTGTTCATTATCTTGGATTTGTTATCTTTTATAATTACATAATATATTTCTAATCATATTGAATGAAAAAAGGAAACAAACTACCGGAGAGGAATAAATAGAAGAATTTAAATTAATAATAATTAGAAAATTATAATTATTATTAAATTACTAAAGAAAAATATATTTATTTTCATAAAATAAAATAATTAAAAAAATAAATATTAATCTTTATTGCTACATATTATCAAAATTCAAAAATCATATTCATAAAATATAAAAAAAAAATAAAATATAATAAAAAAGTAAAAACATAGAATATATTATTTACTAAAAGTTAAATAAGCACAAAATACATTTCCCACATTAGCAGAAGAAATACCAATAAATTTTAAATCCTTATTTAAAATAGCATGTCTTTTTTTTCCTGAATTTTTTTCAGCGTCATCAATAATCATTAACAATACAGAAATTTCAGGTTCTTTAAGAGCATCTTTAAAATAAGCTTCAATTTCACATTTTTCTTTTTTTTGAAGAACTTTTTCTTTAAATATATTAACATCTTTTAAGCTATTTTCATCTTCAGGACATTCAATAACAATATCATCTTTAAAACTTAATTGATTCATAGGCTGTGTATTTCTTAATTCTTCTGCTGCTTCTTGAAAAGCTTCTATTCCTCTATGTAAAGCAACTTTTAATTTATGAGAAAATATTAATCTTCCTTTTTCACTTGTTATATATTGAACAGAATTTTCTATCACTGATGAAAAGGATGTTGGATTTTCTCTGATTTTATTTATTAATTTAAATACTTTCTTTGTATAATCACTTAATGGAAATGATGATATTATTGCATTGTTTGGATCATCGTCGTTTATTATGTTATCTATATTTATCATTTTCTCATTTCCTCCACTTGTACATTGACAACCCATTTTTTCTTTTTTTTTTTAGTTTTTTTTTTATTTTTATAAAAATTATTTTTATTTTATTTTTTTTATTTATATTAAAGAATTTTTAATAACTTCCTATTGTTATGAAATTTATTGTTCCTAAATTATCACCTACAACTATTATATTTTGTTCCTGGATTATATCTAACTTAATTATTGCTTCTGTGGAAAGTCTCTTTGCATAAGTTATTTCATATGTTTTTGAATTTAATATTAATAATGTTCCTGATTCAAGTCCTAATACTATATAATTATTTTTATTTAAGTATAATAAACATTTTATTGAATTTTGATATCCTATTGATAAATAATTTGAAGATTTATTCTTGAAATTGATTTTATCAGTTAATTCTATTAATTTTGTATAGCCTTCTACCTCTCCTTTTTCAATATTACTATAAACAATAATATTTTTAAAACAAGAAAATAAAACATTATCACATAAATAAGTACAAAAAATACTTTCTTCATAATTTATCATAAAATAAAAACTAATAGCAACTTCGCTTTTTTCTTGATTAATTTTATAATGATAAATTAAAACTATTCTGGAATTACTTATTATAAATAATTTTCCTAAATTTTCATTTATTTTTAATTCTTTAATAATTCCTTTTCCTTCCATTCTTTTTTTAGCAGAAGCATTTAAAGAAATTAAAGGATCTGAAGTTTGAAGTTCTAAATCAAATTTAATTACCATAATTTTATTTTCATAACTAGAAATAAAAGTATATTCATCTAAAGAAACAAAAGATGAAATTCTATCATTTAAATATTTAAATTTTATACCTTCAGTAATAGCAATTAATTTAGAAGAAGTCTTTCTAATATTTTCAATATAATTAATATTAAACAATTGGACAGTTCCATTTTCAAAACCAATTAAAATTTTATTTACTGTTTTATTAATTGAAATTTTACTTATTCTGACATCAAAATTTTTAAAAATTTTCTGAGTGAAATATGCTTTATCATTTGTATCAAATTGTCTTTGATAAATAACAACTTTACCTAAAACTTCAGATTCTATAATTGACCAAAATTTACCTATAACAGATAAAATAGAATTATCTGAATAACCTAAAATTAATAATCCTGATTCATTTTCAAAATATAAATCACTTAAATTAAAACCTTTTCTAACTGCTTCTTCATTTATGACTCCTGAAGATGATTTGGCATTAAATTGGAAATTTATTTCAAAAATATTTTTTTTTATATATTTTGTTAATTTTGAAAAATTTCCACACATTTCGAAATTAAAGAATGTTTTACTTAAAGGACAATTTAATATATCATTTCTAATTGATAAATAATTTAATATACTTTGAATTTTTTCTTTTATTTCATTTTCTGTTAATTTAAAAAAAATATTTTGTTCTAATCTTAGAATTGGAGGTAAAAAAGTAAATTTTAAAGCTTTTAAATTCAAAATATAATCTTTTAAATCATTTAATGATGTTTCTCTTAAATATTTATCATTTTCAAAACAAACTTCAAAATTAAAATTCTTATTATTCATATTAAACTCTTTTAATTTAAAATATATTATATTTCCCTTATTATTATTGTCGTCATTTTTTAATTTTTCTAATTCATCATTTTTACTTTCTTCTTTTAAATGTTTTTCAATTACATTTTCATTATCATTCTCAATATTATAATCTTTATTCATAAAATTAGTTTTATTATCAATTTCTTTTAGTTTATTTTCATATTCTTCAATATCATCATCATCATCATCTTCATTATCATCAAAATCATTAAATTTAATATTATCCATTAAAATAAAAAAATAAAAAAAGTCTAAAAGAAAAAAAAACATTAAAAAAATAAAAAATGGAATTTGAACAAGTGCAAGATAGCACAGTTCCAGAAACAAATTTTGAAATGCCTCAATCAGAAAATAATATGGAATCAATTCAAAATTCAGATTTAAATCAAAATTTTAATTTTGAAGAAATGAATAATGGAAATAATATGAATAATTACAATGATATGAATAATTACAATGATATGAATATAGGAAATGCAAATATGGATTTCAATAATATGATGAATGTTCCAATTGATGAAGAAGAACAAAAACGTTTAGAAGAAAGAGAAAAAGAACAAATGGAAAGAAGGAAAAAAATAGAAGAAAAAATAAATTTTGAATTAAAAGAAAAAGAAAGATTAAGAGAGAAAGCAAGTGAATATTTAAATAATTTTATGAATGAAAGAAGTGAAAAAATTGCTTTGAAAAGAAAAGACAATGAAAATAAAGAATTAGAATTATTAAATAATAAAAAATTATTAAAAGAAGGTAAACTAAATCCTTGGGAAGCTGTCACTGAAAATATTGCTATGAAAGATTCTGAGTATAAAGGAAG
>JAEEGI010015611.1_pt1 | contig 15798 bp, 7 predicted proteins | sample 8958751 | NCBI WGS metagenome assembly JAEEGI01 (sample SAMN16246545, study PRJNA631951) | gut metagenome | biome: gut microbiome; feature: rumen; material: KS-attached | host: Bos | place: Iran: Karaj | collected 2018-10
CCGTGCTCATCGTCACCTTCCTGTTCTTCTGGTTCGGTGTGGTGCACAACGTATGGCATGCCTTAATTGGCATCCTAGTCGTGGCCGTCATCGCCTTCCTGTTTACGACGGTGGCCGCCAATGCCATTGCCATCGTGGGTAGTAACCCTGTGAGCGGCATGACGCTGATGACCTTGATTTTGGCCTCCTTGGTGATGGTCGCCGCCGGACTGAGCGGTCCCAGCGGAATGACCGCCACCTTGATTATTGGCGGCGTGGTCTGCACGGCCTTGGCCGTCGCGGGCGCCTTCATCACGGACCTAAAAGTAGGTTACTGGATTGGCACAACGCCCAAGAAGCAAGAGATATGGAAGTTCGTCGGTGTTGCCGTGGCTGCTGCCACCGTCGCCGGCGTCATCATGATTCTGAACAAAGCCTACGGCTTCGTGGGCGACGGTGCCTTGGTCGCACCACAAGCCAACGCCATGAGTGCCGTCATCGAGCCGATGATGTCGGGCGGTAGCGCCCCCTGGCTGCTTTACGGCATCGGTGCCGCCATCGCCTTGATCCTCAACTTCTGCAAGATCCCTGCCCTGCCCTTCGCCTTGGGTATGTTCATCCCCATCGACCTCAACGTGCCGTTGCTCATCGGTGGTGCCATCTCATGGTTCGTGAGCACCCGTAGCAAAGATCAGAAACTCAACGATGCTCGTTACAACCGCGGCACCCTCATCGCCTCAGGCTTTATCGCCGGTGGTGCTTTGATGGGTGTGGTAAGCGCCATCCTCAAGTTCTGCAACGTGGATGCAGTGGCCAAGACCGCCGAAGGCACGCCGTTCGCCGAACTGCCCGTGGCCGGCCTCATCGCCTTAGTGATGTACATCGCCATCATCATCTACATGATTTGGGACTCGAAACGAGCAAAGGTAGAAGAAGAATAAGAAATAAAACACAAGAAATATGAAAAGACTTAGTTTATTTGTGGCATTGGTGCTCATAGTGGCGATGCCGATGATGGCCGAGCGCGTGACACCTGAAACCGCTCAAAAAGTGGCCAAGACATTTTTGAACAACAACGGAGCGAAGTCAGCCCAACTGACCGACCTGACGAATGCAGCTGGTTTCTCCAACCTATACATCTTCAATGGTGAAGAGGGATTCGTCGTGATGGCAGCCGACGACTGCGTGCAGCCCATTTTGGGATATTCGCTCACAGGAAAATTCGTGGCCGAAAACATGCCCTCCAATGTCAGTGGTTGGCTGCAAGGCTACAATGATGAGATTCAGTACGCGATTGAGCACCAACTGAGAGCCACGGACGAGACTATCCAATTGTGGAACGACTTGGCTGAAGGCAACAGCAAGGCAGCAAGAGCGACTACTGTCGTGAATCCCTTAGTGCAAACCACATGGGACCAAAATGGTTTTTATTATTATAGTGGTGGGCAATTGCACATGTTTGAGTTATACAACAACCTCTGTCCTTACGACAACACTGCAGGGGAGCGTACCGTTACCGGCTGCGTGGCTACTGCTATGGCCCAAATCATGAAATATTGGAGCTATCCTGCACAGGGTATCGGTTCACATTCGTACACACCTTCTACTCGTCCAGACCTTGGGGTGCAATCCGCCAATTTTGGTTCTACCAATTACAGTTGGAGCGACATGCCCAATTCCTTGTCGCAGTCGTCTTCGGATGTGCAAATCAATGCCATTGCCGTCCTGATGTACCATTGCGGCGTATCTGTAGATATGATGTACGACATCAGCGCCAATGGTGGTAGCGCAGCCTATGGGGAAGACATACCCTACGCCTTACATACCTATTTCAATTACAAGTCAACAGCCAATATTAAATACAAATCCAACTATTCCAACAACAATTGGATTAACCTGCTTAAAAATGAGCTTGACGCTTCCCGTCCCATTCAATACAACGGACGCGGGAATGCCGGCGGACATGCTTTCATTTGCGATGGCTACAACAGCAGCAACCAATTCCACTTTAACTGGGGCTGGAGCGGAAGCAATGATGGATTCTATTCTTTGACCAGCCTGAACCCAGGCAGCGGCGGTGCAGGTGGTGGCGGTTACAATTTCACCAACGACCAATGTGCCATCTTTGGAATCGAGCCCGGATCGACGCTCCCCGCACCCACCAATCTCAACTACACACTCAATAACACCCAGAATCTCACTTTGACTTGGACTGGCGTAAGCGCAGCCTCAAGTTATAACGTATATTGCAACAACAATCTAATTGGCAACACGACATCCACCACTTATGCCTGCACAGCGCCTTATGGTACCAGTACCTATTTTGTCCGTGCCGTGGATTCCAGTGGGCAACAGTCGCTTCCTTCCAACACGGTCACTGTTACGGTAGATTACCCGACCCCTATTGTTGACGACTTGACTGCCACCTTATCGGGAAACAACATCAGCCTTTCGTGGACTGCTCCCGAATGGTGCTATCCTGCAACGCCATCAGCGACTTTGACTTATGGAGATGGTGAGTTTTCTGGTTATAGTCTTGGCTATGGCGGTGGAAGCAACATGTATTGGGGCCATCGGTACCTCGCCAGTGACCTCAGTGCTTACAACAACATGGCCCTATATAAGGCCTCGTTTTATGCCAATGAAACTGGCGCATATAAAATATATGTGTACAAAGGAACCGTTTCCAATCACCCCCAAACCCAGGTCTTGCAACAATCACTTAATGTCGGGGCAACCGGTTGGTTTGACTTTGATCTGTCAAGCACCATAATCATTGATGCTTCAAAAGACTACTGGGTGTTCATGTATGACCCGGAAGGCCGGAGCTATCCTGCAACGTATTGTTCCTATTCAGGCAACAACGGTAACTATTATGCGCCTTCACCTACTTCATCCGTCGGCACCTATAGTGGTGCAGCTTTCCTCATCAAAACATACGTCACTGACGGCGTCTACACCTACAACCTATACCGCAATGGGTCACCCTTAAGCCTCAATATGACCACAACCAGCTATACCGACTCAAACCGCAACAACACAGTCAGTTACTACACAGTAAAAACCAACTATTACGGTGGCGTAACGGATGCCTCCAATGGCGTAGGCTATACTTTAGGACAAGCCCTTATAAGCAGCTTAACCCTTAACGGCAACGACCTGATGACCGTCAGCCCAGGCAGTAAACTCACTGTTAGCGGTCAGCTCAGCAGTGCGAATAACAACAACTTGGTCCTTGAGAATGGCGCCCAACTCGTCAACAACTCAAATAATGTACATGCTACAGTGAAAAAGAACATCTCAGCTTATACTGGAAGCCAAAACAACAATTGGCATTTGGTGGCCTCACCCATAAGCAACAACTTATCGGCTTCGGCAACTGGCTTGCTCTCCAACAACTTTGACCTCTACACATTCAACCAAAGTGCAGATCTTGAATGGCGAAACTATGAAGCCCAAAGCTTTTCCATCAACAACAAAAACGGTTACCTCTACGCCAACAGCGGCAATCCGACACTCATTTTCCAAGGAACACTTGCAGGCAACACCTCATCCACACAACTAGTCTACGACAACACTGCCACATTTAAAGGTTTCAACCTCATCGGCAACCCCTACCCCTGCAACACCAACGTCAACAGAAGCTTCTATGTGATGAATGAAGACGGATCGGATTTCATTTTAGGCAGCAATCCTGTCGCGCCATGTGCGGCTATTTTGGTGCAAGCCCAAGGCGCTGGCCAAAGCGTCACCTTCAGCAAGAACGCCTCAAAAGGCCAACCTGACATCACCATTTCGGTTACCAAATCCAACATGGGCGGGGATGCCATCATCGACAGAGTAAGGGTCAGCTTCAACGAAAACGACCGGCTTTCGAAATACACAATGAACCCTAAAAAAGACATGCTCTACATCCCGCAAAACGGCAACGATTTCGCTGTGGCCTACGCCGACGGAGAAAGTGAGATGCCAGTCAACTTCAAGACGACAGAAGACGGCACTTATACCCTCCATGTCGAAGCTGAAAGCCTTGCACCAGCTTACCTCCACCTCATTGACGACGTCACTGGTACCGACATCGACCTTTTGGCTACGCCAAGCTACACCTTTGAGGCCAAGACGACAGATTCTGCTTCAAGGTTTAGGCTGATGTTCGCTCCCAACAAAACAGACGGCGAATAAGCCAAGACACAGAAGGTAGTAGCACCCTGATAACGTCCATTGAACTGCTTCAAAGTCACGGTTTTGTCCAACAAAAGACAAGCCGTGACTTTTTTATCGGCTGGCATGGAGATTTTTAGTACTTTTGCAGCCCAAATTCTGACAATAATAAATTATGAAAAGATTTACGCTAATTGTGGCAATGGTTTTGATGATGGCCATGCCAGGATGGGCTCAAGCATACGGTTACGGAAAAATCACACCTGACCTAATAGAAGAAATGAACAGTAGTTCAAAGTCCAGCGAGATGTTCCAAACCATAATCGTTTTGAGCGACCAATTTGACGCTAAGAAAACGACTCGGCAGCTGCAACATCTTAACAAAACCGAGCAAAGGCAATTTGTCATGGGCGAACTGCAGCAAATTTCCCAAAAAAGTCAAATGGAAATACTGGAAGAACTTCAACAAGGACAAAAAGCCGTTTTAGTAGATAATATCCATTCGTTTTGGATTGTCAATGCCATCAGCTGCACCATGACGAAAGACATGGTGATTGCCATTTCTGAACGGCCAGACGTGAAATATGTCATGAAAGACACCGAAGTCTACATCACAGATGGTGAAGAGGCCGATAGTACCCCACTTGACCAAGACAATAACCAATGGAACGTCACCCAAGTAAACGCTGATGATGTATGGGAGATGGGCTACACTGGTGCAGGCGTTATCGTTGCTGTCATCGATACTGGAGTGAATTACAACCATACCGATATCGTCAACAATATGTGGGATGGAGGTACTGAATACCCACATCATGGCTGGGACTTTGTGAACAACGACAACGACCCGATGGACGACAACAGCCATGGGACACACTGCGCTGGAACCGTTTCAAGCTATGGCACTAACGGTAAACAATGCGGCATTGCCAAGGATGCCAAAATTATGGCCCTTAAAGTGCTCAATGCCGAAGGAAAAGGAAGTAATTTCAATATCACAACTGCAGTTGAATTTGCCGTTTCTCATGGTGCCGACATCCTCAGCCTATCTTTAGGAGGCAACGATGGAGGAAGCTGGATATATAGGATCGTTTTTGAAAATGTCATGCATTGTGGAGTCATAGCAGCTGTTTCGGCTGGAAACGAAGGCGATAATCTCTCGGAATTTCCTGTTCCTTTCAATGTCGGCGCTCCCGGCAACTGCCCTTCGCCTTGGAGGCACCCTGACCAAACTTTGGATGGTGGGCATTCTGCAGTTGTGGCTGTTGGAGCTACAACCAGTACGGATACTCATTCTTATTTCTCATCTATCGGCCCTTCCACATGGGCAACAGGTGAAAACATTGGTTTTTATGACGATTATCCTTGGGATAACGAAAACCAAGCCAACATTGGTCTGATCAAGCCTGACATTTCAGCACCCGGAAGTGGCATTTACTCATTAAATTATGCATCCAACAATGGTTACAGCTCTAAGAGTGGCACCTCGATGGCCGCGCCTTGTGTAGCCGGAGTGATGGCCTTGATGTTACAGGCCAACCCCACTTTAACCCCTGTTGAAATCGACTCCATCATCGAGACGACCGCTGTAGCCTGCGGAGGCCAGACTTCAAAAAACAACACCTTTGGCTCAGGACGTATCGATGCCTTGGCTGCCATCAACTATATGCTGAACGCTTGCACCGCCCCCACTAACCTTGTTGCAACCTTGAACGAAGCTGAGGTGGTCTTGGATTGGGATGCTGCTGAAAATGTCACCTCCTACCGCGTTTATAGAAACAGCATGATGATTGCCAATGCGGTCGCGGAAAACACTTATACAGACACAAACGCGCCTACCGGATACAACACATACTATGTCAGAAGTAACGGTGAAAACAATCAAGCCTCCATACCTTCAAACCAAGTCGCCGTGAACATCACTACCAATGTCACTATTAATGTTCCAAGCAACATTGAGGCAACCTACATCAACACAAACGAAGATGCCGTCACTTTAGCTTGGGACGCACCTGCTCCTCGTACCGAAACACTATGTTACGTAACCTCACGCTCTAGTTATTCGGGTACTGGATCAGAATTCACCGCTGCACAAAAATATCCGTCATCCATGCTACAACCCTATGCAGGGATGCAAATCGAGCACATCTACTTCTCGCTGAAAAGCTCAGGTTCCACTTGCACAATTAACCTCTACGAAGGTGATGAGATGATGCCAGGAACGTCAATTTTTGAAGGCAGTTTTACATCCATGGAAGCAACGCAACTTGTGGACTACACCCTTAGTCACCCTATAGCCATTAATCCCAATAAAGACTTATGGATAACCATCACCACATCGGATAAAGTCGCACTCGACGATTATGACGAGGAAAATAGCAACACATTATTGTTCAAATATTCAGAACACGGCATATGGTTCATTAACTATGGCATAGCTTGGTCTTTCCAACTTGGTTTAAGCGACATGGATTATACTTATAATGTTTACCGCAACGACGTAGCCATTTCATCAAACCAAGACGAGACAAGCTATACAGATTCATATACTAACGGGATGAACAAGTATCAAGTCACTGCCGTCACAAACAGCTATGAATCCCCCCGTAGCAACACCATCATGTTGGTCAATAATTCAGCAATTTTAGATGACTTGACGATTAATGTCAACGACAAACTCTTCGTCTTGCCCAATAGCTCCCTCACCGTCGACGGCACCCTAACCAACACCAACCCCGACAACCTCATCCTCGAAGATGGCGCCCAACTCATCAATAGTTCCACAGACGTGAAAGCCACAGTGAAAAAAGACATCACCGCTTTCACAACAGGGGAAAATGACGGTTGGAACCTCATCGCTTCACCTTTTACTGAAAACATCAAGCCAAACAATGAAAACGGCTTGACCCTCGGCGACTTCGACTTATACCGCTTCAACCAAAGCGCTCAGCCAGACAACCAAGGCAATGCCCTTGAATGGGAGAACTGGAAAAAACAACCAAGCGACCACTACCAATTCAGTCTTAAGAACGGCGATGGTTATCTCTACTCCAACAGCAACAACCAATCTCTTGTTTTCCAAGGAACACTTACCGCCAACGCCACACCCACTGCATTGGATTACAACGTCAACGCCACCTTGAAAGGTTTCAACCTCATCGGCAACCCCTATCCATGCAACGCCTACACGACACAACCATTCTATGTCTTGCAATATAATGCCAATGAAGATTGCACCAAATTCGTCCTAGGGAGCGGTGCCATCCCTCCTTGCGCCGCCATTATGGTGCAGGCACAAGGCGAAGGCGAGACGGTCGCCTTCAGCAAGACGGCCTTGAGGAACCAACCCAACGTCACCGTCTCGGTAGCCAAAGCCGACATGAGAGGCAACGCCATCATCGACAAGGCAAGAATTGGCTTCGACCCGAGCTACCGCCTCGCCAAATTCGACTTCAGTGAAGGCACCAGCCAGCTATACATCCCTCAAAACGGTCAAGAATTCGCAGTGGCCTATGCCAACGAAGAGACTGAAATGCCTCTCAATTTCACAGCTGCACAAAACGGTACCTACACCCTCAGCTTCGAAACCGAAGACCTTGAGCTGAACTACCTACACCTCATTGATAACCTCACAGGCAACGATGTTGACCTTTTGGCCACGCCCACCTACACTTTCGAGGCAAATACAAGCGACTATACAACAAGATTCAGGTTGCTCTTTGCCCCCGTTTGCGAAGACACAAACGATGACAATGCGGCCTTTGCTTTCATCAGCGATGGGGACATCATCGTCAACGATGCAGGTGAGGCTTCTCTGCAGATTGTGGATATGATGGGTCGTGTGGTTGTTGAAGAAGACGCGACAAATCGCATCTCGATAAGCGAGATGGCACCTGGCGTGTACGTCTTACGTTTGATTGACGGAGAAAAAGTAAAGACGCAGAAGATCGTGATTGAATAAGACCCTTCGACAGACTCAGAGACCAAGATTTTTATTACTTTTGCGCCACAATTTTAAGTAACGTGGCAAGCATAAAGTACCAACCTTATAAAGCTGATGCCCACATCGACGCGATAGTCAAGACTTTGCGCGATGGAGGGCATTTGCTTTGTTCCAATTTGGCGGCCTCGTCAAAGGCCTTTGTCGTGGAGGAAACCTTCCGTCAAATAGGCGGCCAGCACCTCATCGTGTGTGCCGACAAAGAAGACGCAGCCTATTTTTACAACGACCTCGAAAGCCTTCTCGGCGAGCGTGGTATGGACTATAGCAAGAAACAGGTCCTCTTCTACCCCACCTCTTACAAACGTCCTTACGAGCCCGAGAAACCCGACAACACCTATATCCTCTCGCGCACCGAGGTACTGCAACGCGTCTCCACCTCCGAACGCAAGACTTTGATTGTCAGTTACCCAGAGGCATTAAGTGAGAAAGTTTTCACTCGTAAGCTCTTGGCCAAGAACACCTTTAAACTCAAGGTCGGCGAGAAGGTCAACCTCGATTTCCTTACCGACTTGCTTTACGACTACGAGTTTGAGAACGTCGATTTCGTGGTGGAGCCGGGACAGTTTGCCATCCGAGGCGGCTTAGTCGACGTGTTTTCCTTTGCCAACGATTATCCCTATCGCATCGAGTTCTTCGGCGATGAGGTAGAAAGCATCCGTAGCTTCAACATCGCTGACCAACTTTCTATTGAGAAGCTAAAGCAAATCGTGTTGCTACCCAACATGCAGGAACGCGCCTTCATCGAAGAACGTGAGGCCATCCTACAATACCTGCCCGAAACCACTACAGTGTGGCTCACCGACATGGCCTTCTTTGCCACGCAGGTCGATAAGGAATACGACCGTGCTGTGGAAGCTTTCGAGAAGATGCAGGAACAAGATGAAGAGGTAAAGGCATTGAAACCTGGGCAGCTGTTCAGCAAGTCGGATGAGTTGCTTTCTAACCTTTTAAAGCACCCTACTGTTGAGTTTGGCGTTTCCAGCAAACTACAACTAACATCGCCCATAGATTCCAGCTCACCCACAAGCCCCAGCAGGAATGACATGGGCGATGACGAGGACAACTCCCAACTGACAACTGTCACGTTCCATACCAAGCCACAGCCCATCTTCAGCAAGAACTTCAACTTGCTCATCGATGACATTGCCGAGCATAAAGAAGAAGGCTACCGCGTCATCGTGTTCTCCGAAAGTAGCAAGCAACTCTCTCGTATCCAGGCGATTCTGAACGACATCAACCACAACGACGAGAGCCATCGCGACTTCGAAACCGAGACCATCGCCATCCACGGCGGCTTCATCGACGAAGACCTGAAGGTGTGTTGCTACACCGACCACCAAATCTTTGAGCGTTACCACCGCTTCCACTTGCGCGACAACTTCTCGACCAAGCAGGCCATCACGCTGAAAGACCTTTATGAGCTGAAGCCCGGCGATTATGTCACCCACATCGACCACGGCATAGGGCGCTTTGACGGCCTCGAAACCATCGAGAATAACGGCAAGCCCCAAGAGGCCATCCGCCTGATTTACAACAACGGCGACCTGCTCTATGTGAGCATCCATTCGCTCCACCGCATCGCTAAATACAGCAGCAAAGACGGCACCGAACCCAAGCTCAGCACCCTCGGCAGCGGCGCATGGAACCGTTTGAAAAACAAGACCAAGAGCAAAGTCAAAGATATCGCCCGCGAGTTGATTAAGCTTTACGCCGAACGCAAACGCACACCTGGCTTCAAGTTCTCGCCCGACAACTACCTGCAAAACGAGTTGGAGGCTTCGTTCATCTACGAGGACACCCCCGACCAGCTGAAAGCCACCAACGACGTGAAGCGCGACATGGAGAGCGAGAATCCCATGGACCGTCTCGTGTGCGGCGACGTCGGCTTCGGCAAGACTGAAGTCGCCATGCGTGCCGCCTTCAAGGCCTGCTGTGACTCGAAACAAGCGGCCGTGCTTGTGCCGACAACGGTACTTGCTTTGCAGCACTATCATACCTTCACCGAACGCTTCAACGGCTTCCCCGTCACCATCGAATACCTCAACCGCTTCAAGACCACCAAGCAGCAGACCGAAATTCTGAAACGTCTCGAAAAAGGCGAAATTGACATCATTATCGGGACGCACCGACTCACAGGAAAAGATGTGAAGTTCAAGGACTTGGGCTTGCTCGTCATCGATGAGGAACAGAAATTCGGCGTGGCCGTGAAGGAGAAACTGAAAGAGATGAAGGCCAACGTCGACACGCTGACTTTAACCGCCACGCCTATCCCTAGAACGCTGCAATTCTCCATGATGGGCGCCCGCGACCTCAGCGTCATCACCACACCACCGCCCAACCGCTATCCCGTGCAGACCGAGTTGCGCGGCTTCGACGGCGAGCTCATCCGCGACGCCATCCAGTTTGAACTTGCCCGCAACGGACAAGTCTTCTTCATCCACAACCGCATCCAAAACATCATGGACGTGCACGACTTCATCCTGAAGTATGTGCCAGGCGTGCGCATCGCCGTCGCCCACGGCCAGATGGAAGGCTCGAAGCTTGAGGACATCATGCTCGGCTTCATCAACGGCGACTACGACGTGCTGCTTTGCACCACCATCGTCGAGAGCGGTTTGGACATCCCGAATGCCAACACCATCATCATCAACGACGCACATCGTTATGGCCTCAGCGACCTTCACCAGTTGCGCGGTCGCGTAGGCCGTTCCAACAAGAAAGCCTTCTGCTACCTATTGACGCCACCTTTGAACACCTTGACCCAAGAAGCCCAAAAGCGCCTCCGCGCCTTGGAGGAGTTCTCCGACCTCGGCGAGGGCATCAACATCGCCATGCGCGACTTGGACATCCGTGGTGCGGGCAACATCCTCGGTGCCGAACAGAGTGGTTTCATCAACGACATCGGATTCGAGACTTATCATAAGATCCTCGATGAAGCCATCCTTGAACTGAAAGAGACTGAATTTCAGGATATCTTCGACAAAGAAGAAGAGAAATCGTATGTCGCCGACTGCACCATCGAGACCGACATGGAGGTGCGTTTCCCCGCCGACTACATCAACTCAACGCAGGAGCGCGTCAGCCTTTACAGCGAACTCGACCGCACCAAGACCGAGGAGAGCCTGATGAAATTCACCGACCACCTCATCGACCGCTTCGGCCCCATCCCCAAACAAGTCAACGACTTGCTCAACACCGTGCGTCTGCGTTGGATTGCCAAAGATTTGGGCTTCGAGAAAATCTTGTTGCGCCACCACAATATGACGGCCTATTTCGTCAGCAACCAAGCCTCGAAATACTACGAAAGCGCCACCTACATGCAGATCATGCAGTACATCATGAGCCATCCGAAGCGCACTGCGCTCAAGGAGGCCAACGACAAACTGCAACTCACCGTCAAAGAGGTTAGCACGGTGACGCAGGCGCTGGAATTATTACGAGAGATGAATGCTGAATAATGGTATCGCTTCGCGAGAAATCCGTCAAAAATCGAAAAAAAATCATTCAAAATCAGAGAAATAAATTTTACTATGATTTTTAAAACAAATTTTTGATGGATTTCTGCCCTTTAGGGCATCACTTCTTTTCCCAAAAATCAGCCCCCTTTACGCCGATTTCCTTCGGGTCGAAGGCGGGTTCCTTGCCTTCCTTCTTCTGGCGTTCGTAGGATTTCAGTGCCTTAAAAGCCTTGGGTGATAGGAGCAGGATAGCGATGATATTCACCCAGGCCATGGTGCCCACACCGATATCGCCGAGGTTCCACATCGCACGGGCCTCATGCAGCGAGCCGAAGAACACCATGCCCACCACGCCAAGACGCAGCACCCAAATCAGGACATGCTCCTTGCGGCCTTTGCCGAAGAGGTAGACAAGATTCGTCTCGGCATAGTAATAATATGCCATGATGGTGGTGAAGGCGAAGAAAAACAAGGCAAACGAAACAATAATGCCGCCCCAGTTGACACCCAACAGTGTACCCAAAGCAGCGGAGGTGTAACTTACATCAGGAGCACCCAACTCCACACCTTCGGCAGCAACGAGGATGTTGCCCGAAGCATCGAATACATTGTAGGTCTTGCAGGCCAAAATCATCACGGCAGTGGCGGTGCAAACGAGTAGCGTGTCGATATACACCGAAAACGCCTGCACCAGTCCCTGCTTGACGGGATGCGAGACCTTGGCTGCACCCGCCACGATGGCACCCGTGCCCTGCCCTGCTTCATTGGAATAGATGCCGCGCTTCACGCCCCACGCGATGGTGCTGCCCAAGATGCCGCCCAAGGCCTCTTTCATGCCGAAAGCACTACGGAGCATATCCATAAAGACCGAAGGCACCTCGCGGATATGGAAACCCAACACGACAAGGGAGAGCAAAACATACAAGACAGCCATAAACGGCGCCACAATCTGCGCCACATTGGCGATACGTTTCACACCGCCCATCACCACTAAACCGATGAGCAAGGCCACGATGGCACCCGCCCATGCCGGACTGATGTGGAAAGTGTTGGCAAACGAGATAGCGATACCGTTGGACTGCACCGGTGGCAGAAACAGACCGCAAGCCAGCACCGCGATAACGGCAAAGGCTACCGCAAGCCATTTGCTGTGCAAGCCTTTCTCGATATAATAAGCAGGGCCGCCACGGAACTGACCTTTGTGTTCTTCCTTATAGATCTGCGCCAAAGTAGCCTCGGAGAAGGCCGAACCCGCGCCCAAGAAAGCGATGATCCACATCCAAACGATAGCCCCAGGGCCTCCGTAACCAATGGCCGTAGCTACTCCTACAATGTTTCCCGTTCCCACGCGTCCCGAGAGCGCCATCGAGAAAGCCTGAAACGAAGTGATGCCTGTCTTCTGACTTTTGTCCGTCGAGAAAAGCAGTTTGGCCATCTCACGCAGACGACGCACCTGCACGAAGCGCGTACCGATGGAGAAATAGAGTCCCGCCAAGAGGCAGATGGTCACTAAGGCTGGGCTCCACACCCATCCACTGATTGTTTGTATGATTTGTTCCATAATGTAGTTCCTATTTATCCATTTTGAAGTCTGAAAAACTCTTTCTGTTGTTCTATCTCGCGTCGAAGTTCTTCTTTGGTAGGCATATAAGTTAGATATTTCGCCGCGAAAAGTTGATCGTTGCCGTTTAATACGCTATAATGAGCCACATCCTCATCGGTGTCGGCGCAGAGCAAAATGCCAATAGTCGGATTGTGTCCTTGGGGAATCATCATCTCATCATACATCCTCACATACATATCCATCTGCCCCACATCCTGATGTCGGAGTTTTGTGGTCTTTAGGTCAATCAACACAAAACAGCGAAGATTGTAATTGTAGAACACCAAGTCAATATAGTAGTCCTCTTTCTCGGTATGGATACGCTTCTGGCGGTCGGCCAGTGTAAAACCTTTACCCAACTCCATTAAGAAAGGAATCAGGTGGTCGATGATACGCTGTTCCAAATCACTCTCCGTATATGCGGTATTATTCTTGAAACCAAGGAACTCAGCCACTACGGGATTTTTCAGGTATTCCAATCTGTCCTGAAGTGGCTGGGTCAACTGCTTCATTTCGTCACGGACCAACTCCTTGTTTTGCGACTGAAGCATACGGTGATAATACTGACTACTGATGTTGCGTTGTAATGTGCGCGTACTCCACATTTCGTTGGTTGCTTCATTTTCGTACCAAGCACGAGCTTCGGGTTTTGGTTCCTGCAGAATAATACTATAATGAGTCCACGACAATCTCAATGGCTTTGCAGACAACAAATGACTATACAAATCTATTTCACCAAATAATCCCGTCAGTGATGGGAGTTTTTCAGATTGTCCAATCACCGATTGGAAAATGTTTTCTGTTGAATCATGGTCTAATTTTCCAGTCATTGATTGGAAAATGTCTGAGTGCTCTTGATAAAAAGACATAAAAAGATACAAGTTGCTCTTCTTAAAACCGCGTCCATACCTTTTTGTCAAATTCTCAGACAAATTCACGATGACTTGTTCTCCATACTCTGCACGCTTGTCTTTCAACACCTCATGCTGAATACGCATACCAAGCAACCAGTTGCGTTTGATTAACACCTCGTTCACGGCACGGTAAGCAACGGCTTGAGCCTGTTCAATAATGCTGCAAGCATCCTTATACAGTCCGTCGGTTTCAGGCCTCAATGGAGAAGCATCTTGTATGACACTACTATCGTCGCTCATAATTGAAAGGATTATGAAAATGACTTTTTGAAGGGTCAAAGATACATTTTTTCTCTCAAAACTTGACAAAACCGTTTCAAATATGGTATTTTTGCAAAAAAAGAGAAAAAGATGAAGCATTTTCCAATCAAGATTATTTCGTTACTCATGCTGCTCCTTTTTGGAGGTTGTCAAATTATCGGCCTTCGAACCAATTTCTCCCGAGACCTGACAAAAGAACAACAACGCAAAGTGGTTTGGGATTTCCCTGAAGACGATTTTCTGCCTACCCAAAATGACGGACGGCTTTATGCCATCAACGGGAAGCAAATGCTAAAAACAATACAACAATACCCGAAAGTCATTGTTTACCAATGGTCTCCGCATTGCTCATCTGAATATTGCTCAACACTCAGCGGTCTTCAAACGCTTTGCGACCAAAACGGAATAACACTATTTGTCTTGGCTGATTATTTCCATGATGCCTTTTCTCAGGCCCAATCGCTTTCAAACCCTTTGTTCATTGCAAACGAGCGCTATTATAAGACAAAACTTTGCCCTAAATTAGAAAAACGCTTCTACATCGACTTGCTGGGAGAGGAAACATACAACGAGACCAAAGACATCAGTTGGTACAGATACTGCTATTTTGAGGATGGCAAATTTGTAAAATACCGTAGAGACCCATACGCTGAATTTGACAAGAAATAGAAAAACCGCACTACCTCTACCATCAAATCCTTTCATTCCAACACTTGACTCCATATCATCAGCATCTGTTTCTGGATTGCTTCGCTCCTCGCAATGACACAAAGCGACACAAGAGGCAAAGTCCTGAAATCGAAGATTAGCTACGCTGAAAGCAAAGCATTTCGACGGAGTCAAAGGACGACTCGAACATACCCCGATACGCAATGTCGGGTTTTCATATTATGATGAGGCCAAACAATTTACCTCGCCTCCGCCATCAATTCCTTCCCTCCCTCACCCCAACAGCCAGTCAATAGCAGAAACAATATGTATTTTGGTGCCATCAACATCAATGTCTCTTGTAGGCGAAAACGCGACAAGGGTAAGGTTGTCGCATTTCAAGTCCTGCGAGGCTTTCAGCATGGCTGAAGTCTCTCGATTAAGGGCTTTCTTTTTCTCAATGTCGTAAGCCACTTGTATCAATTCAACAGGTCGGCTACGGTTGCAGACAACGAAATCCACCTCTTTCGAACGGGACGTAGGCTTGTAATAATATACATCAAGAAATTCCTTCGTGCATCGACGCAGCAACTCAATGTAGACCACATTCTCCAAACGCCATCCTATGTTTTCCCCTGCCATGGAATAGCTTTGGTTGTTTTCGAGTCCCGTGTCAACAACGTATGATTTCTCACCTTGTATCCGCTCGCGACTTTTATAGGAAAACTTCGGCAACAATTGTATCAAAAATGCTTGCTGCAAATAATCGAC
>JAEEGI010015613.1_pt1 | contig 15796 bp, 15 predicted proteins | sample 8958751 | NCBI WGS metagenome assembly JAEEGI01 (sample SAMN16246545, study PRJNA631951) | gut metagenome | biome: gut microbiome; feature: rumen; material: KS-attached | host: Bos | place: Iran: Karaj | collected 2018-10
GGATGAAAGTGATAGTGCCAAGATGGCAAAGACAAATACTATTCTCTTGTTCATTGATACCCCTCCCAATGAAGTCAAATGTTATGATTGGATAATTGGCTGACGTAAAACAAGTACACAAATGTCATTTTTCTTTACTTCTTATATTCTGAACTACAATCATGCGTACACATCATCTTATCTCATGCTCTCAAATACCTTAATGAATGAAGCGGGATTTTTGCTGCACTCGTCAAAGTAAAGATGCTCTATTTTACCTGTTTCGTCACGGTAGACGATCTTGAGGTATTTTCTTGCTTCCTTATTGCCTTGTGTGCTGTTGATTGTACCTCCCTTACGGCGCGAAAGAAGCTTTCCGATGAGGGAATTGCTGACAGACCACTTAAGAATTCCGAAGCCGTCGCTTTCGCCATGGGTTTCGGAGAGTTTAACCGAGGTTGCATAAGGGGTGTCGATCAGCATTTCATCTATCTTCATATTATCAAGCACGTAATGGTCCGTGAACGTGCCGTCAAAATTATCTTCCGAAACGTACACATGCATGGAGGTCAGTCTTATAACACATCTGCAATCCGGAATACGGTTATCTGTCGGATGTATCTGTGCCTCTATGGAAGCTAAAACTTCTTCGCCATTGTATGTTGACATGTGATTCCTCCCGCTTGTGCTGTTGCTGACATTATAGACTATTCCGCTTTCTTCATCAATTCGTCTGCTCCACCATCCGGAGAAATTCTCTTTGAGGGAAACAGCAGGTTGCGTGACCAGATATTTGTTACAAGACAGGCGGTCTCTCGCCGGCAGAACGGTGAGACGGTGCCCAATAATGTGCGGTCCCTCGGAATTACTCCGAGGGACCGACTTGCAATATAGATTATCTATCAATACTGTGTAAATGCATCGTTATACTCGCATGCCTTAAAAGTGGTTCCCGATACGACGGGGGCCGTGTCGGGGCCGCTGGTGGCGGCTACGACAGCCGGAAGATATGCGAGGGTCTCTTTTGCGATTGAAAAACCGCCGGCCGTGGGGATGTTGTTGTCAGCGTCGAATACGAAGCTGTAAGTAGCGCAGTTCCACCAGTTAGGGTGAGTCTGTGTATCCCATTTTCCGATAAGGATAAAACCTTTGCCCGGATGATCCTCATCGTGGCCGGCCTGAAGGAACCAGGTCTGGTTATCAAACAGATAAACGAAATCAGGGCAGTCAGCATATAAATATGAGAGATCGGCGCCTATGCTTTTTCCGTATCCTTCAATATCAAACGTACCGTCTTTGTAATATGCTTCGATACCGTTGTCTTTTATCAATTGATCGAGTGCTGACAGGTGCGGCTCAGGCTCCTTCTCAGGCTCCTTGGTATCTGCTACGGGCTGTGCCGGTGTTTGTACTTCTTCAGTTTTCTCTTCGGGAGCGGGTTCTTCCGCTGAAGATTTTTCTTCTACTGAAGCTTTCTCGCTCTCATCTTTTTCTGCCTTTTCTTCGATCTTTTCGGTGGCAGGTGTTACCCGGGTTTCGACTTTTGTTTCTTTGTCCTCTGCTACCGTTTCAGTGACTGTTTCCGACACTTTTGGTGCCTGTTCGGTCGAAGCGCCGCATCCTGCGAGGGTTGATAAGGCAAGTACTATACTCAAAATGATTGCTAAACTTTTTCTTTTCACTGTTATTCCTCCCGATTGTATAACCTGTTTTGTATGAACAAACTATACCAAAAGCGGGAGAGGGAAAAATCACATGATGATGTAGATATTCTTTTTGGTGACAAAATAACAGGGCATGACCCGAAGGTCATACCCTGTACAAAAGTCTTTTCTGATACTAAATAATTGATACCTTTAATTCACTTCCCAAAGCTTCAGCTATACGCGTAAGCGTTCCGACAGACGGATTCGCAACTCCTCGCTCTATCTTTGATATATCCGACTGGTCTATTCCCGAGTTTTCCGACAGCTCTTTCTGCGATAAACCTTTTTTTGCTCTGGCTGTTGCCACCGCTTTGCCCACCACTATATACGTTGCCGGTTTGACGGTGCGAACTACCTTTCCCTCTTCGTATATCGTCTCAGTTTCAATATCCAAATCATCGTTCCATATAATTCCATAGCCCATAAGTCGACCGGATTCAAATAATTTGCGATCCTCAAGCGCTCGAAGTTGAGGGTACTTATCAAACAGTACACTCATATCATACCGGATCACCTTTCCATCTTGAAAAGTCAACTCAATCATGGTCCCTTCTTTAGTTTTTAATGAAATGGCTCTATGAAACATGTCAGTTTAATGGTGGAAGTTTTTTGTATTGCTCGGTCTCCCACATTTCCTTTTATTCATGTTATAGGGGATATATCCCCTGTTGTCAACCCTGGATAAAGTATATAAAGTATATAAGTATATAAGCTGCTTTGTATTTCTTTCATCCTTCTATTTTTCTCTTTATAAGCAAACAAATCTGATGTAGAATTATCTAATCAACCAAGGAGTGTTCATATGAATCTTTATATAGATGAATCCGGATCAATTAACAATCACATCCAAAACAATAAATATTTTGTAATTGCAATTGTCAGAGCCATTAATAAAGATGCTCTTAAACGTTCATATAAGCGCTTTGTATCAGCTAATTATGACCGTCTTTTTGAACTTGATCAGGATAAAATTGATTGTGACGGAAAAATAATTAAAGTTGGCGGAAAGATGTTTTCAGGCAATTCGTTTAAAGAACTTAAAGGCTCACAGTTTGATCGCGATATGAAAATCAAATTCATTGATTTTTTTACGCGCAAAAAATCTTTTGAATTATTCTATATTCGAATTGACAATTCAAGATTAACCGATTCTTTTTGTAGTAATACCGCTAGAGTTTTTAATTACAGCCTTAAGCTTGCACTTGATTATTTCATAACACATGGTTACCTTCCAAATGAGGACTGTTATTTGCAACTTGATGAGCGAAACGAAAAAACAGAAGCAAAGTTCTTTCTCGAAAACTATTTGAATACAGAGTTATTCATGAAAGGAACCTCAACCGGTCAATTTTCTGTTTCTTACTTTGATTCAGCCAATAACTCGATAATTCAAATTGCCGATGTTTTGTCTAACTTCTTATATTCAGAACTACAAACACATGCATATACATCCGAGTTAGAGAAGTTAAATAACTCCGGCATATTAAAATATATCTTTGATTTTCCCATGTCACATGATTAGCCTCTATTCTCTTTGAACATCATGTTCTCATTCTTAGGGATGCGTGTTGACATCTAGAATCCAAATATGATATTATTCATATACCAACAGTAAGTCCTATGTTTGTGCCATTATCGAGGTAAGCGTCATGTGTTGGCGTCACTATTAGGCAATTGGTATCCTAAAGAAAAAACCAGTCGATAGACTGGTTTTTTCTTTTCATATATCATTTTAAATTCTTAAATAATCATTCCATAGCATTTTGGGTTAAAAAGCTTTCTTAATCCAATCATACTTGTCGCCTTCGAATGGGTCTCCTTGACCAGCAGACAATGCAATCATTTCAATCACTTTTATCAAGTCCGGAACTGCCCCTTCTTCCAAGTAGACGTTAGAATCTCTATTAAGTGATACATATTTAAGTGCATCAAAATTTAAAGTTCCATTGGCATGAAAATTTGGATTCTCCTCAAAATGCGAGTTTGTTGTATATTCCGCTCCTGTATCAGTATTATATATCATTAATGTATTTATTAATGCTTCTACTCTCCAGCCTTTAAAACCGAACGCAACGATAGTAGCCCAGTTTATATGGTTTGAATATATCAGAAATGGAGGTGTGTGAAATCACATGATGATGTGAATTATTTCACCAGTGCTTTTGACAAGCATTTTCTTCTCAACCATGCGCCCTGCGGGATTTGTTTAGTAATGTTTCGGGATTTTTTCTCTGTTTTGTCCAATTGAATTCTTGGCAGTCGTAAGATATTCTTTTTACACATATTCCGAATGAACTTCTTTCATTCGCGCTTGTGGGGTCCGGGGGTTACGCGACCCCACAGTATCTGACTATCAGCTTGGGATATTGGACTACTCTTTGTTCATTGAAACACGCCCGGTCAGTGACCGGGCGCGTTTTTTTGTATGTTATTCCCATTCAAGCAGGTAGCATTCTTTTGCATCCTCTTTGTCGACTACGTAAAGGTCGCCGCTTTGGTAGACTCTGGTTGCAGGGCCGAGTTCTTCAAGGACGTTGAAATCTTCGTCGATGAACTTTGCGATGCCGGAATCGATGATCACGGCGTGGCCGTTTCTGAAGCATGCGGCATCATCGTACATCTTTACAATCTCGCCTTCGTGATCGGCGTATCCCCATTTATCCTCCTTGGAAGCCAGCCAATACTTTTCTTTGCAGGGAACGATGTAATCGTAGGTCTTGATGGTGGGCTTGTCGCCTGTGATCTTCATGTCCATAAGCGCGTATACATCGTCCGATTTGAAGACTGCTTTCGTGCCGTAGTTGTATATTCTTGCGCCATCTTCGTAGAAAGAAACAATTTCCCCCTCAGAACCGGAGTTCATGCTGTAGATCTTGTATTCCCTGTCGCCGATGCGGGCGTCTCTTATATCCCAAGAAGCCGAATCGGGAGAACTGAAGTTAAGGCCGTAAAGGTCGATTGCCGACAATATGTTGCCCGATGCATCCTGCATTGAAACCTGACCGTCAAAATAGCTGTATGTTACAAAGAAACCTTCGCACAAAGGGCTTATGGGGAACGCGGTCCTGTCCCCTGCGCTTCCGGCTGCGCCGTTAAATCCGCTGTTCTTGGCTGAGTCGATTCTTTGCTGCATTTTTTCTTCGTAAGTGATTACCTTAGTGGGATCGGTCTCGTCAAGGCCGTCTCCGTCGATCCAGTCGATCTTGCCGTCGGAGGAAACGGTGCCAATCTCGTAAGGGAAATAGTGGTTTTGAGTTTCATCCTTTAAGGGAAAGAAGCTGTCGTCGCCCACGTTTCTCATTACCAGCGCTTTTCCGTCGTTCATGCCGCTAAAATACATGTACTCCATGTAGTCGGCGTTGGTGTCCACCGATGTAAGAAGTTTTCCCGAAAAATCGTAGTATTCCAATGTGACCATGCCGTCTTCGCTGTAGCGGGTCACTGTGTACATGTCTCCCGAGGCGATGACGCTGTCGGTTCCGCTGTATACCACGTTTCCTTTATTGTCGAATAAATAGTAAGTGCCTGACTTGCCGAGAACGAAGTATCCCGCTTCGTTGGGTGCCTGGAAGCTGTCGTATTCACAGGGAACGACCTCCGCGCCGGTATAATCCTCGGCGCCGTACTTGCCGTCTCTCTTTACGGGGACTATTCCTCCGTAAGCGTATCCCACATAATCGTCAACCGCTTTAGTAAAAGCGAGTTTAATCGTCGCCACCGGGGCGGGCTCTTCTTCCGGTTCCTCTATAACTTCCGGCTCTTCCGCCTCTTCGACTTCCGTTGTGACTTCCACAGATTCTGTAACCGTTTCTTCGCTCACCGTTGTCTCCGCAGGTGCCTGCATTTCTGCCTCTCCGCAGGCTGTAAGTGATATCGCAAGTGCTGCGATCAATATAACTGCCAAGCTTTTTTTCATCCGATCTCCTCCTTAACCTCGTAACCTTTTTTGTATGATCAGACTATATCAAAGATAAGAAGCGGCGAAATCACATGATGATGTAATAAAAAAGAAGAGCCTGTCGACTCTTCTCTTAAAGTTTGATCTTATGCCGTTATTACTGCCGCAACCTTCTTTACATCCATCTGCGTGAGGGTTCTGTTGGCTTCATAAAGTTTCTTAACCTTGCTGCCTTCAAGCCGCTCGATCAGGATAACGTTTCCGATATCGGCAAGGTCCGAAAGTCCGCCGGGATTTTCCACGAAATCTTCGATTATGGAAGATTCGATGTTTTCCTTGGAGAGCATGAGTTTGATGTCGGCGGCGAGGTTTCTTTGTTCCGTGGTGAAGGTTCCGGTGGTGGCCAGAAGCACCCAATGAATGTTCTCTTTTCGGCAAGCGATTAAGAGATTGGTCTCAAGGAGTTTCTTGCGGCTGTTCCACTTTATCTCTTTTCCCATATCTACGATCATCGAAATGCCGGTGATCTTTCTGATGTCGTCGATGGTGTGAACTTTGCCGCCAAAAATGTAGATGCTCACCCATATGCCAACAATACACACTATGCCAAGCGCCGCGCCGATCACAAGGTCACGTTTGGAAAGGGAGTAGAAAGAAAACTCTTTGATACGCTGTTTCCAGCCCGAAGGAGTTTCTGCTACGGTCTCTTCCGCTTCGTTGCCTGTCTTTTCGTTGTAATAAGCAAGCTGTGCGGGCGTGAACTTTTTAACCGTTTCCTTTATGTGAGTGTCCTTGGTGACGATGGAATTGTAGGTTTCGGTACGCTTGTCCACTATCTCCGGAATGTAACCGGTCGACGCAAATGTATCAATGTAACGAAGGGAGTGAACCGCAATGACGGTCGCATTCTCAGAGTCGTACTTTTCCAGTGAAGAAACGACAATGTTCGCAAGCTTGGTGGCATTCTCAATACTGTCAGAAAGAACGCTTACCGTAAGAAGAGCACCATTTTCAAGGTTCTTCGGATCCTCGCCGGTTGAAGCCGATAGTTCGGAAGTTACGCTTACAAGTTCCTTTATATACTCGGGCTTAAGGTCCTTAAAAGGTGCGACGTTGATGTTTTCGATGTAGTCGCCTCTGGTGATATATGCGGCCAGCATGCTGATTATCGCGTTCACATCGCCCTTGGTGGAAATATAGTAATATTTATGGCACTGAGGTGCTTCCATCGGATCGATGTTTGCGAATATCGATTCCTGCATATATGTGGTGTCGTGAGCAAGAAGCCTCTCCTCTAAGATCACGTTGTCGACCGATGCCTGCTCTGCCTGGGACAACATGCCCTCCACGCTCTCGGTCACACTTACTGCTTCGGGCTCCGTAGCAGTCTCCCTTGGCTTAAACGCTTCACGTGCTATCAAAAACAAAAGACCTACAGCTGCTATACCGATCAGTATTACAGCCCAGGACTTTAACATCTTCTTAAGCATATCGAACAGATCGATTTCCAATTCGTAATTATCCAAGCTTTTGCCCTCCAAACAGCCATACCCCGCGGCTAAAAAAGTGCTATTTCATCATATCGATAAGATCTTGTTTTGAGGTAAGTCCGATCTTTCTGCCGGCTTCTTCGCCGCCTGCAAATTTGATGAGAGTCGGAACCGACATGACACCGAATTTATCACATAACTCCTCGGCATCGTCGATATCGATTTTTGCTATATCAAATGAATCTTCCGATGCGGCAATCTCTTCAAGTATCGGTGCGATCATCTTGCAAGGTCCGCACCATGTGGCGAAGAAATCTACCAAAACGGGCTTGTCGCTTTTGAGAACTTCTGCTTCAAATTCTGCTTCTGTGATGTGTTTTAACATAATGTAATCCTCCATTCTGCCAAGGCGCCCTCGGCAAATGTTCGTTGATTGTTATCTATTTGCAAACCTTATAGGTTAATGCATATCCTTGTACCAAGATCGGTTCTTGAAATAACCGTAAAGCTTCCTTTATGTTTTTCGACTATCCACTTGGCTATTGAAAGGCCAAGTCCGGTGCCTTCACGGGTTCTTGCTTCGTCGGCTCTGTAGAATCGGTCAAACATGTGCTGAACGTCAGCCTCTTTCATTCCTATACCCGCATCCTGAACCATCAGATAAGGACGTCCGGCGGATGACCCCGCACCCAAAATTATCTCATCACCGGGAGCCGTATATTTTGCGGCATTGTCCACAAGTATGCGGACCGCCTGCTTTAGAAGTCCCGGGTCTGCCGATACCGTTACGGGTGTCTCGCTTAATTTTACCTTATAAGGATGGTCCTCGTCTATCATTAATGATTCTTCGTATATTTCCTGCATAAGTTTTGTGATGTCAACGGTCTCAAGCTTAAGTTCCGTTCTTCCGGCATCACCTCTTGCCAGGAAAAGAAGCTGCTCTACAAGATGTTTCATGTTGTGAGCTTCGTTCTGAATGGCAGTGATCGATTCATCAAGAACTTTCTCATCTTCACGTCCCCATCTGGCGAGCATGTTGGCATAACCTTCGATCACAGCTATGGGGGTTCTCAGTTCATGCGAGGCATCATTTACAAATCTCGCCTGCTGACGATAGTTTTCTTTCATCTTGCCTATAAGATTGTTCATGGCAGTTTCAATGCCCTGAAGTTCGGCGTCGTGAAGAAGTATCTCTTTATTGTCCTCAGGTTCTATCTTTGAGATGGCATTCTCAAGTAACTGATATTTGTCCTCGTTAAATTCAAAGTTCGATATTTCGTCGGCTCTTGCAGCAAGCGCATCGATAGGTGTCAGTATCTTGTTTATCTTAGCCTGCTCGGAAGGGATCGAAAAAAGTGTTCCGAGCACCGATAAAACAAGATTGCAACCGGCGATCCCGACCGCCATGTATACTATCAAAGAGGCATTTGCGGTGAAAACGACGGTTCCCGATGGCTCAACTATCGAATAAGCCAAAGTGTTTATGTTTCCCGGCAGACTGAAGAAGTGTCTGTTGGAAAGTATTATGCTGCCGCATAAGTTTAGCTCATTATATATCGCCCAAATTAACGGTATCAACAGAAAAAGCCCGAGAGAGCCTGATATTGCTCCGCCGAGCCTTCTTAATGATATCATTGACTGAAGTTTCCCTCGTATTGAGCGGATCCTTTTTTGTTCGTTATTCGGATTTGATGACATATCCAACTCCTCGTACAGTCTGTATCATTTTAATTCCAAACACATCATCTATCTTAGCTCTGAGAAACCTCACGTAAACATCGACGACATTGGTTTCTCCGACGTAATCGTAACCGCATACTTTTTCCAAAAGAGTATCTCTTGAAAGCACGATATCCATATTTTGAAGTAAAGTCTCAAGCATCAGAAATTCCCTGTTTGTCAGAGTTATTTCCTGATTGTTGTATGTGACTCTTCGTTTCTTTTCTTCGAGTTTAAGACCGTTCCATACATAAACGCCTTCTTCAACCTTTCCGGTCGCAAGAGTCTGTGTGCTGTCGACGGTGATCTGCCTGTTGTGCTGTTTAAGCGCAACGCGGATCCTCGCGAGAAGTTCCTCGATGGCAAACGGCTTTGTAATATAATCTACCGCACCTGCGTCAAGACCCGCCACTTTGTCCATGACGGCGTCTCTTGCGGTGAGAAGTATTACCGGTACATCATAGTCGGGGCCAAGTCTTCTTAAAACTTCAAGGCCGTTAAGCCCCGGCAGCATGATGTCCAAAAGAATAAGGTCATATTCACGAGTGGAAGCCATATCAAGCGCTGTTCTGCCATCCATGGCTTTCTCCACCGTGTAACCTTCATGTATGAGCTCAAGTTCCGTGAACCTGGCAAGTTTTTCTTCGTCCTCTACTACCAAAATGCGGGTACTCAATTTAGTTCTCCTTGTTACCGCTGAATTCTTCCTTTACAGTATCGGCATATTCGCCTGCTTTGTCCATTGCCTTGTTAATAGTATCGAAATCTGCTTCACCCATAAAAGAATATCTTACTCCGAAGAAGAGTGAAATAAGCATTACGGGAAGAGTAATGTGGAATGTGAAGATAAGTAAAACGATCATTGCCCATACAGGGATCTTGATGATCACGTTTGACTTATGAGTTACTACAAAGAAGTTCTCGTTGCCTTTTTTCCAGCTTGATTTGCAGAACTCTTTGAACTTCTCGCCGTTTTCTTTGCACTTGTCGTCGCAGCAGCTTTTTCTCTCTTTATGCGATTCGTTGTTTGCCTCGGAAGTGTATACGATCTCGCCGGTCACTTTTTCAGCCATCTTGCCTTCTTTCTCAAGATATATCATCGCATCGAGAAGATCACCGTTTGAAGCTTCAATTGCCTTCTTGGCTTCTTCGTAACTAACGTTTGCTCTCTGTCTTAATTTTTCAACCTTTTCAAATTCATCCATTTTTGTTTTCTCCTTTTGTGTAAGTTGTTTTCGTCTTTCGACGATACCAATTTACCAAGGGTACATTAAACGGTCCTTGAAAGTACGTTAAAGTAACATTAAAAATAGATTAAATGCTTTTTTGTACCATATCCGGATCTTTAATGGCATTATCCAAGAGGCGGCTTAAAAACCCGGTATAGCCTTTACCATACGCTTTGGCCTTATTTAATGTTTCCGGAGATATTCTTAAAGCCACCACCGGTTTTACTTTATCAGCACGCCTTTGTCTGGCTATCTCAGCCATTTCCGCATATTGCTCCGGAGTAAGTTCGGGACAATCTTCGTCATAAACAATAGGTTTAGAGGCTGCTTTTCTTACTTCTTCTATCTGTGCTTTTGTTGGCTTTTGGCCTTCTCTGACAACGACACGAACCGTATTACCTTTCATAGTAGAGCCTCCTCTCTACTGATGAGTATAACAAAAAGTATTACTTTTTGCAATTCCTTTCAAAATGGTGGACTGCCGGCGAGTGGCCTCACAGATCTTTACCGGGACGGCCCAGCCGCCCCGGTAAGCTCGGAATGAATGAGCATTCATTCGACTTAGAGTGTTTTGAGAATATCTTACAGAGTATTCAATTTCAATTAGGCAAAACAGAGAAAAACTTTACGAAAAATTGCTTTGATTGCCTTCTAATATGCATGGTTGACAGATTCGAGGATGTCAAAAGAACTCTTACAAAAAGATGCATGAAATATGATCATTTTCGACCTCGTAGTGTTAAATTTTTGATTTCATCGATTTAGCACTACGATTTTCAGCTTTTAAAAGGCCTTTTTCGGCTTCTCGTAGTGCTAAATCCGGATATCATTGATTTGACACTACAAAAACCGGCTTTTAAAAGCTTTGAGAGAGCTTTACTCGGCATTTTCGTAGTGTCAAAAGCTTGTTTTGATTAGTTTGACACTACGGGAAGCGATTTTAAGGGTGATAATTGCGGGAAATCGTAGTGCCATATTCTTGTTTTCTTCATTTTGGCACTACAGTAAGCAGACCGAACGGTAAGGAGACGGCCGGGAGGGCAAAAAAAGGACGTTGATCGAAAGATCAACGTCCCTTCAAACAAAGTCAATATAAATCCGGCTAATCCGCGGGATGATAGGTTTCGACTATCTTCTTTACCGTTTCTTTGACGTGCTCGGGATGGTCGTTGGCGACGTCTTTTAAGAGTTTGAGCGATTCTTCGAATTCGTCGTAGTTGAACTCGAGGGGTTTGCCGATGTGGATGAGGGCGTTTTCGGTGCCCTTCAAGCCTTCTTCGCTCATAAGAAGCTCTTCGTACATCTTTTCGCCGGGGCGAAGACCGGTGAAGACGATCTCGATATCGTCACCCACTCTGTAACCCGAAAGCTTGATAAGGTTCTTGGCAAGATCGAGAATCTTGACGGGTTTACCCATATCTAGCACAAATATCTCGCCGCCCTTTGCGTAAGCTCCTGCCTGAAGGATGAGTGATACCGCTTCGGGAATGGTCATGAAATATCTGATTATCTCGGGATCGGTTACCGTTACGGGACCGCCTGCAGCTATCTGCTTTTTGAAGAGCGGGATCACCGAACCGTTGGAACCGAGTACGTTACCGAAACGAACGGCAACAAACTCAGTCTTGGAGCGCTCGTTCATCATCTGGATGACCATTTCGCACATACGCTTTGATGCACCCATGATGTTTGTGGGGTTAACGGCCTTGTCGGTGGATACCAGAACAAACTTCTCCACTCCGTACTTGTCGGCAGCCTTGGCTGTCTTTAGAGTTCCGAAGACATTGTTCTTGATAGCTTCTCCGGGGCTGTCTTCCATGAGTGGCACATGCTTGTGGGCTGCCGCATGATATACGATGTCGGGTCTGTATTCGGCAAATATCTGATCCATCCTGTTGGTGTTACGAACGGATGCGATGAGTACCGTTAAGTTAAGGTCCGGATATTTTTTGATAAGTTCCTGCTGTATGTCGTAAGCGTTGTTTTCGTAAATATCAAGAATGATGAGTCGCTTGGGATCGTGGGATGCGATCTGGCGGCAAAGCTCGGAACCGATGGATCCGCCGCCGCCCGTAACAAGCACGGTCTTTCCTTTAACATATCCTGCGATCTCGTCTACATTTATATCGATGGGGTCACGTCCGAGAAGGTCTTCGATCTCGACTTCACGAAGCTGTGAGACACTTACGTCACCGTTTATGAGCTGATATATACCGGGAACAATCTCAAGTTTACAGCCTGTTTCCTTACATACATCTACTATCTCGCTTATACGCTTTTTGCTGGCGGAAGGGATGGCGATGATGATCTCGTCTATCTCGTATTTCTTGGCAGCCTCGGGTATGGTCTCAACACCGCCCACGATAGGCACGCCACGCATTATCTTTCCCTGACAGCCTTTGCCGTCATCGATAAAGCACTTAACGGTCATGCTCACGAACTTGCTGTCTTCTATCTCTTTAAGAATGGAGTTTCCCGCAGCGCCGGCACCGACTATCATGATGTGCTTCTTTTCTTTTTGACTGCCTCCCAGAAGTCCTCTGGAACGAAGTATCCTGAGGAATCTGTACGAGAATCTTATGCCCGTCGCAAATACGATAAGGAACGTAAAGTAGAAAAGATAATAGCTTCTGGGGACTCTTAACTTAAATATGTGGGTGAATATGATCATGAGCACCGTCTGAGTGGTGACCGCACCGAAGATCTTAAGTATCTCGTCCGCACTGGCATAGCGCCATACACTTTTGTAAAGCTGGAACAGTATGAAGATGATGATTACCGTAATCACATTGAACGGGATGATATGCTTTACCGAATCAAAAAACGGATGGTCTATCTTTGTGATCGAAAAGTCAAATCTGACCCATATCGCCAGAAAGCTCGATATCAAAACGCATATGATATCCGCAATTCCAAGCACAAAGGCTCTTTCGATACGCTTCTTATCATCCGTAAAATATGTTAAACCGTCTTCTTTTTTCTTGAATAGCATTAACCAAATCTCCTTAAAGTCCGTCATTCTCCCCAATAACGAAACCCGTTTTGCCCGCAAAACGCTCGCGCTAAGCGCGGCTATGCAAGCAACAATTTCCATACGCACTTGAGCGCATCTTAAGCCCTCGACATTGGACCGTCTTTGTAGTCCTTGATCTCGTGGGCCGGATCTTCTATGAAGTCCCAAAGCCTTTGTGCGGCAACCTTGGCGTTCCATGTGTTTACCATGGTCTCGTACGCATTGCTGCCTATCTCAAGCATCTTATCTTTATCTTTGTAAAGGCCGTCGATGATATCAAACAACTGCCTGTAGTCCGTAGCATTATATAAAAATCCGTTTACCGTATTGTTAATAAGATAAGGCGCTGCACCTATCTGCTTGGGTGCCATTACCACCGCGCCCGAATTCATGGCCTCGTTTACCACGGCACCCCACCCCTCGAGTCTGTCGGAGGTTACAACAAATATGTCCGAAGAAAGCATCCTCTCACGCACTTCTTCAGGCGTCTTTGCCCCGGTAAACGTTATCTTGTCCGACACGTCAAGGTGCTTTGCAAATCCTCTTGTCTTCCTGAAGAGATCTCCCTCGCCGATCATCGTGATGTTAAACGGTATGCCCGCCTTTTTAAGTTCTCTTGCAAGGAACACCATCACCTCCGGATGCTTCCAATCGATAAATCTGGCCGCCCAGAGGATGTTAAGTTTATCGTTGTCGCGTCTTTTTTCGTGCACATCGGCGTATTCGTAAACCGCAGGGAAATATCCGAACTTAAACATTTTTTTCGGATATGCTCCTATCAGTTTGTAATCTCCCGCCACATATGCTCCGGCACAAAGAAGATATGCGTCATTTTTCCTAAATCTGATATGATCGTGGTATTTTTTCATAAGTCCCTTCGGAGTTATGAACTTCCAGCGCCCTTCTTTGTAAAGTCTTTCGGAATATCTTATCGTGAACTTACCGGCTTCAAGTCGCGGAACGATCAGTTCCTCGTCTTCGGCCCCTCCGAATATCACACAATCGGCGTCCCTTATAAGGTCGCGCATCTCATAAGGATAAGCATATCCCTTAACTACATACGAAAGCTCGCCTGCTTTACTGTCCCAGCCCATCGCAAGGCGTTCTTCGGACATTTCTTCGGTCTCAATGAACGCAAAACTTCCGCCCGCAAGCCGGTTTAACTCTTCGCACAATGCGGTCTGGTGGTGGTTTATATAATTTGAGACAAATACAAGTTTCATGCCTACTCCATTAAGGTACAAAGAAACCGTGGTTTAAACGATCTTCCGATCTTTAAGTGCCTTCAAAAAGTCCGCTATCTTCATGTCATACGACGTGATCACGCTCTTTATCTTCTCGCCGTCCTTAAGTGAATGATAAGTACCGCTGCCGCTTGGAGCATGCCGAAGCTCATTCCACTTATCATAATCCTTAAACGCCTCAAGAAACATCTCTTTTGCGTTCTTATCAAGATTATCGTACGAGGACTTAAGCGTCTTTCCGTCACCTTCCGTCACAAGTCTCTGAGCTATTATATCGCCCTTGTCAAGCCCCGCGCTTATGTAGTGAAGCGTCACGCCTCTCGGTGTGCCCTCGACAAGACTCCAGAGGTTCGGATCGGCGCCTCTGTTGTACGGAAGATATGCGTTATGTATGTTCACGACATTACCGTTAAGAGCATTTATAAGCTCATCGGTCAGGATGTACCGGTATGTGTAGCTTACCGCAAGATCAAACCCGCCCTCTTTTATAAAGTCAACGGTGAGCCTTTCGCTGTACGCGACCGTTTCGTGCCCCAGATCCTTTATACTGTTTAAAAGTTCCAAAGCACAGTCGTTGTTATAAAGAAACAATATCTTCATAGCATGTCCTCGGTTAAAGGTTCGCCGCGCTTTAAGCTTTTCTTTGCGGGCTTGCCTTTTAGATCCGCGAAATATTTGGGCTTTATGCCGTATCCGGGTCGTATCGATCGAACGTTTTCTTCGGTTATGATGTCGCCTTCATTTATATCCTTTATTGCAAAAAGCGAACGACGGAAGACGGTTGATGATCTTTCTTTGTCCGTTAATGCATAAGACGGACCCGCCGCGATCAGCCTAGCATTTTTGATGTCTTTGACCATTTTCGCAAACTCTTCGATCTCCATGGAAAATTCCGAGTCCGCGGTCTTGATGGCTCTCGATAGGCATACGTGCTTTTCGACCACGCACGCACCGAGCGTGACGCCGACAACGGCCGCAAGGCTTCCCTCCGAATGATCGGAAAGCCCAACCGGCACGTTAAAGCGCTCTTTCATGTCTTTAATGTTTCCAAGATGCATGTCCTCCCAGTTTGCGGGATATTCGCTGCAGCATTTAAGTAACACGACTTTGTCGTTTCCGGCTCTTTTGCAGGCGGCGAGCGCATCTTCAATATCCTCGGGCGTTCCCATTCCGCATGAGATGATCATCGGAAGACCCTTCGATGCGGCATATTCGATAAGCATCACATCGGGAAGCTCGAAGCTTGCGATCTTGATCGCTTCACAGCCAAGGTCCGTTAAAAAATCGACTGCCGTATTGTCAAATGGGGTAGAAAGAAAATCTATCCCGACCCTGTCACATTCGTCTTTGATGGCCTTATGCCACTCCCAGGGGGTGTTGGCGTCACCGTAAAGATCGTAAAGCTTATAGCCGTCCCAAAGGCCGCCTTTTATCTTAAAGTATTCGTTGTCGCAGTCGATGGTGAGTGTGTCTGCCGTATAAGTCTGTATCTTAAGGCAGTCCGCTCCGGCTTCTTTG
>JAEEGI010015618.1_pt1 | contig 15794 bp, 13 predicted proteins | sample 8958751 | NCBI WGS metagenome assembly JAEEGI01 (sample SAMN16246545, study PRJNA631951) | gut metagenome | biome: gut microbiome; feature: rumen; material: KS-attached | host: Bos | place: Iran: Karaj | collected 2018-10
TATCTCGCTTAGGTGGCAACAGGGCACAATAACCCAAATTAGCGCCCAAAGATAGAAATAATATTTGGAATAACCAACAAAAGAGCCAAAATTTTAACAGAAAAAAAGAATTGGCGCCTTACGATCTAAGGTCCTAATCATAAAAATAGGAGGAAGCTTCGCAGCGGCCTCCTGTTGTCCCCAGGGTTCTTTTATGATAAAACGTTTAAATTGTAATTGCTAATAAATGATACGCTCTGACTTCTTTGCTTGCTGTTTGGCTTTCCGCTCAACCTTGCACATCAGTCAGTCACTCTCTCGACGATGAAGTCGCAGGCAGAGAACCAGTCGCCGTTATATTGTGGATTGGGACGGGTGGTGACGCCGTAAGTCAGCTCGCCATTGTCGTAGACGGTGACGTCGTTGAGCCAGATGCGGTTCCAGCCGTAGCCCTGACCGCCGTTGGCCGTGGCCTTGTTGATGTCCAGTACGTAGACTCCTTCTTTGTTGCCGGCACGCTGCTCGAAGCGGCTGAGGGCCGAGAACCAGACGTTGCCGCCCGTCCTGCCCTTGGCAGGAATCTCCTTGGTCGTGAAGTCACCACGGTCAGTGTTGCCCGTCCTGACGAAGACGTAGGCGAAGGAACGGTCGGCCTCGGCGGCACGCACCACGGCAGAGACACGATAGCGGCCCGGGCGCAGGTCGCGCAGCGTGGTCTCGGCCTCGAAGCCCTTGCCGGCCTCGCCCCTGACTTCGAGATAGCCCGTCTGTGAGTCGCCGCTGTAGTGCTCGCCAATGGCGGTGAACGAGGCCTTGGCATAGTCCACCGGCTCGTGGCTGAGTTTCCAGAAGTTACGGTTCAGGTAGTCCTGGTCGCGCTCATTGAGGCTGTCTATCTCAACCGTCGGGTCCCTCATGATGCTAATACCCCTGCGCACCTTGGCCACCTGCTGCTTCAGGTTGTCGGCGACGGCAGCCTCTAATGCCTCGGTCATGCGGTCCAGCTCTCCGGCTTGTCGTCCTGAAAGTCGGAATGGGTAGGCTACCACCTCTTTATATAGCGTGTTGCAGATGGCCTGCTGCTCCGTCGGGGTGGCGGTGTGGCTCAGGTCCAGCATGCGCTGCACCTTTGCCTTCAGGGCGTCGTAGCTGGTGTACAGGTTGGGTGTTTCCGTCGAGCCTTTGAGCTTCGCCACCATCTCCTGAAACTTGTAGCCAAACCGTTCCATCACGGTGTCGGTCTCTAAGGCCTTGGCGCGTTCCGGCGAGTTTTTCTTAATGTCCCACACCATGTTGTGAGCCACGCCTAATCCCGTGTTCGTCCTGTTCAGATATTCGTCTGGGTCGTAGGACTTTACCTGCGGCTTACTGTCAATCTTGGGGCAGTGGAACTCGTAGATGATGCCCTCCACCAGATAGCGTTTGTGCTTGGTGTTGCCATCGGTCAACTCCGTGTCCATCCACGAGAGCAGGTAGGTAGAGCGGAAACCGTCGGTGTCCTTGAAACTGATGATGCGGGCGTTCATTTCAGGGCGGAGCTCCAAGGGGAACGTCTGTCCGTGCTCACCCCAAGCTATCTTAACACCCGGGAAGATGGCCTGTTCGTCGCCCGCCGTATAGCTATAGTAGTTGCTGGCAAAGGGAGCCTGCTTGTCGAAGGCATCGAGCATGGGGCGCAGCGGCAGCGTGGGGTCGTCGGGCACCTGATTGAAGGAGAAGCGGTGGCCGTCGAGGTAGAGTGGGCCGATGGATGCCGTGACGTTTGACTTGCTTTTCGAGAGCGTTACCACGTGGATTTTCTCCTTGGGCACCAGTCCGCCGCCGTCCAGGCAGCCCCATTCGCCACGGGCCACGGTGAGCGAGTCTTCGTTCATGCTCTTCAACTTGGCCTCAATGTTCTTCGGGAATTTGCCGTATATCGTCTCAACAAATGCCGTGCGCATGGCCTGGGCATGCTTGTTCTCCTGTGCGTGAAGCCACGCTGCGGGCAGCAGCAGGAGGGCTGTTGTCAATAGTTGCTTTTTCATTTTGTTGTCGTTTCGTTTAGAAGTTGATATAATTGGCAGTACTGTCTTTCTCCATTTCGTTCAAAGCCTGCTCAGTCTGTTTACCGATGATGCGGTAGACCATCTGCTGCAGCCGGGCGTCGGCGGCGATGAGTTTTTCTAAGTGTGCCGCGCTGACGCTGTCGTCGATGTTCGCCATCTCTGCCTCAAGACGGGCAATGCATTTGGCAAGTTCTTCGGCTGCTGAGGCTGAGTCGGCTTTTGACCTTTCAGTCCCAGTGGCTTTGGTATGGCTGGTTTGAGGCTTGGTGGGAGTGGTCTGGGCCACAACGTGTAGCTCAGATGTCTCCGTAGCAGGGGAGATGTGGCGCATTTGCCGGACGCTGTCCACAGGGGGCGTCGGTTTTTCTGCCATCATCGGCTTTTGTCCTGTCTGCCCTTGTCCGAAGTTTAGCACTATCAGCAAGAGGATGCTGGCGGCAGCGGCGATGACTGCCGTGATGTATGGCCAGTAGCGGCGTCTGGGCATCTCCCTTGTCGTCTCCATCCGCTTTATCAGTCGCTCGCTGAGGTCGGCGGGCATCTGTGGCGTATCGGCGTATTTGCGTCGAAGAGCCTCACGGAGGTCGGTATCTTTATAGGTGGTCATATCTTCTGGAGTTGTTTGTAGAGTTTGCGGCGTATTCGGTAGAGGCGGTTGGCCAAGGCGTGAGAGGTGGAGTCCATGATGTAAGCACAGTCATCCAGAGGTCGGTTCTCGAAGTAGTGCAGCGTCAGCAGCAGCCGTTCGTCGGGCGGCAGGTCGTCCATCATCAGCAGTAGCCGCTCTATGCGTTCCTCGCTGCCAGTAGACAGTTCGGCCTCTATCTGCTCGTCGCTGACGTCCGTCAGCCCTGCCTGTATGTCATCTATCGAGACGATGGTCGGACGGCGTCGCTTCAGGAAGTCGAGTGTCAGACGGTAGGCGATGCGGCTGAGCCATGTGGCGAGCGAAGCCCGCTGCGGGTCGTAGCTGCCGATGTGGCTGAAGGCGCGGAGGAAAGTGTCCTGTGTCAGTTCCTCGGCATCCATCGCGTCGCCCACTTGACGGGCAATCATGGCGAAGACCTGCTGACAGTAGCGGCTAACCATCAGGCTCTGCCCCCTGGGTCCTCCGCCTTTCACGGCTTCCACTATCTGTTCGTCTGTGTTCACTTTGATGTTTGGTTTGAGCTGTCTCTACTTATATATACGATTGTTCCTGGAAAATATCCCGCAAGACATGCAACTTTTTCCATTTTTCTGAGTCAAAGCGAAAGAATTCCAAAGATGATGACGCGTGCGCTCCCTCGACATCGCGAGGCGCCCCCTCGCTGACGTCAGGCGCCATCTCATGACCATGAGGCGGCGCCTGGGGTAGGGGGAACAAAGAAAATTCCCGCTTGGGGCGAAAAAGCCTTACGCGGGAACCAATGAAAGGAGGAGTGGTACCTCCAGGAATCGAACCGGGGACACACGGATTTTCAGTCCGATGCTCTACCAACTGAGCTAAGGCACCATTGTGTCACTAACGTTCCTTTCGTTTGCGGGTGCAAAGGTACTGCTTTTTTTTCGTTCCTGCAAATTTTTCCGCAATTATTTTCGAAAAAAGTTGCGGCTGGCCTCTTTTCCACCCTTAGAGGATGGTAAAGAGGTTGTAGAAGCCTGTCATCTGGAACACTTTCTTGATTTCGTCGTTGATATTTTTGACGACGACCTTTCCGCCCTTGGCCGTGGTTTCCTTGCGCAGGGCGAGAAACAGGCGTAGGCCGGAGCTGCTGATGTACTCGAGTTTGGTGCAGTCGAGGGTAATCTCCTTGTCGGCATTCTCAGTCAGTTCAACGATGTCCTGCTGGGCCTTGATGGCAGCAGGGGTGTCGAGGCGGCCGTCGAACGATGCGACATATCCGCCATTCTCTTCTCTGATGTCTATTGTCATAATGGTGAAATTATTATGTTAGCTTTCGTTGTTAATATTCTTTTTCAGTGTCAGGATGTTTCTGTCGTTGCTCCGCTCATAGCTCATGACGTCCATGATGTGGCGGGTGAGGAAGATGCCCAGTCCGCCGATGTTTCGCTTCTCGAGGGGCAGCGTGGTGTCGACGTCTTTCATAGCCGTGGGGTCGAAGGGTATGCCTTGGTCGGTGATGACGAAGGTGACCGTGCTCTCGTCGGTGCGTGCATCGATGCTGACGCTGCCGGCCATGCCGTCGGGGTAGGCATAGTCCATGACGTTGACCACGGCTTCCTCGAGGGCGAGGTTCAGGCTCATGGTCTTCTCCATGCCGATGCCAGCCTCCTCGCAGAACGATTCAAGGAACTCGCTCAGCTGGGGGATGGTGTTGACATCGTTAGGCAGTGTCAGACTGCGCTGTAGGCGTACGAGATTCATGGGCAATGGGGGTTATGACAGGAATCCGAGCAGGGCGCCGGCAGCTACTGCCGAGCCGATGACGCCGGCCACGTTGGGACCCATGGCGTGCATGAGCAGGAAGTTGTGGCGGTCGTACTCTAGTCCTAGGTTGTTGGAGATGCGGGCGGCCATGGGTACTGCCGAGACGCCTGCGTTGCCAATGAGGGGATTGAGCTTCTTGTCCTTGGGCAGGAACAGGTTCATCACCTTGACGAAGCAGACGCCCGAGGCCGTGGCGATGGCGAAGGCGAAGGCACCGATGATGAAGATGAATACGGTGTTCATGGTGAGGAACTCGGAGGCCTGTGTGGAGCAGCCCACGGTGAGGCCGAGCAGCATGACGACGATGTCGTTGAGGGCTGCACCGGCGGTCTTGGCCAGGCGGGTGGTCTTGCCCGACTCCTTCAGCAGGTTGCCGAAGAAGAGCATGCCGAGCAGGGGCAGGCCGCTGGGGACGATGAACGTGGTGAGCAGGAGTCCGATGATGGGGAATAGGATGCGCTCGGTCTGTGAGACGCTGCGGGCGGGCTTCATCTTGATGGTGCGCTCCTTCTGGGTGGTGAGCAGTCGCATGAGGGGCGGCTGGATCAGCGGCACCAGTGCCATGTACGAGTAGGCGCAGACGGCGATGGCTCCCATGAGGTTGGGCGCGAGCTTCGACGACAGGAAGATGGCCGTGGGACCATCGGCACCGCCGATGATGGCGATACCGGCTGCCTGCGACGGCTCGAAGCCTAAGGCCAGTGCCACCATGTAGGCTCCGAAGATGCCGAACTGGGCAGCGGCGCCGATGAGCATGAGCTTCGGATTGGCCAGCAGGGCCGTGAAGTCGGTCATCGCTCCGATGCCGAGGAAGATGAGCGGCGGGTACCAGCCCTGTCGCACACCCTGGTAGAAGATGTTCAGCACAGAGTTGTCCTCGTAGAGGCCTATCTCCAGTCCGGCGTCGGCGCGGAAGGGTATGTTGCCGAGGATGATGCCCAGTCCGATGGGGACGAGCAGCAGCGGTTCGAAGTCTTTCTTGATGGCGAGCCAGATGAAGAAGGCGCCAACCGCTATCATGATGAGGTTGCCCACGGTGGCGTTGGCGAACGCCGTGTAGGTAAGAAACTCATTGAAGTTCTGTATGATAAACTGTCCAAGGTCCATAGCTTTTCACTTTTCACTTATCACTTTTCACTTCTTCATCCGATGGTCAGGAGCACGGAGCCTTCCATGACGGTCTCGCCGGGCTTGACGGTGATGGAGGTGACGGTGCCGGCATACTCGGCCTCGATGTTGTTCTGCATCTTCATGGCCTCAAGCACGAGCACGATGTCGCCGACGCTGACCTGCTGGCCGATGCTGACCTTGATGTCGGTCACGGTGCCGGGCAGCGGAGCCTTGACGGCATTGCCGGCACCGGCGGGGGCTGCGGCCTGGGCCGGTGCAGGGGCTGCAGCCGGAGCGGGCGCGGGAGCCACGGGCTTCGGGGCCTCTACCTTCGGGCGGGCCATGGTGGGATGCTTGGCGGCGTTGATGGGCTTCTGCATCTCTACTTCGAACGGTATGCCGTTCACGTTTACTTTCGCGATGTTGCCTTCTACTTCTTCGATTTCTACTTCGTAGTCGACACCCTGTACTTTATATTGATACTTGTTCATCTCTTGTTTTTACTGTTACGGTTTTCCGATGTTTCGATATTTCGATGTTTCGATTACTTCACTTCTCAAACGTGGAACTGAGTCATCTGGTGGAACTCGTCGTTCCAGGGCGAAGAGGACTTCTGCTTGATGGTGATGACGCCCGACTCCACGTCGTGGACGTCGTCCTCATACTGCTTCAGCGCCATACCGATGACGGCCATGTAGACTTCCTTGTCAATACCCTTCGTCTTGAGGCCCTCCTGCAGGATGACGCCCGTCTTGTGGACGGTCTCTGCCGTCTTCTCCACGGTCTTGGTGATGGGCTTGATGGGCTGCGCGTTGGCTACCTTCTTGGCGGTCTCCATGTGGCGCATGAGCATGCCGAAGAGGGTGAAGAACAGGAACAGCACGGCCAGGCAGGTGAACACGATGCCCATGGCGAGCAGCGTGATGCCGAAGCCGTGGGGGTCCTCACGCTTCAGCTTGGCGTCCTTGGTCTCGTCGGTCTTGATGAAGTTCTCGGTGCCGGGCGTGACGTTCTGGGCCGACTTCACCGCCCACTTCTTGCCCTGGCGGGCAAACGACTGGTCGGCGGCCAGGGCGGGCACGGTGACGGAGTCGATCAGCTCGACGGCATTGCCGTTGTAGAGGGCTATCCATACGGGCTCCGACATGGGAACCTTCAGCGAGAGGTGCAGCTTGCCCCGGGCGGGGTTGGAGCCGGCGAAGAATACTATGTGCTGCCGGCCGCCAAGGCTGGTGCGGGCGTCGCCCGAGGGGATGACGCTCATGCGCTTGATGCGGTCGGGCACGCTCATCTGCTGGTCGAGCACGCTGCGGTCGGTCGTCAGGTACATGCCGCGGATGTTGTAGGTGGTGAACGATGTGTTCTCCAGCTCTATCCACGCCTCGCGCTCACCAAATTCGTCAAGGATGCTGGCGGTGTTGTTGGTCAGCACCTCGTTGATGACGATGTTCTTGGCTCCCTGGCCGAACACCGTCGAGGCTCCCGACAGCAGCAACGCGCCGCAAAGTAATCCGAATTTATTCATTGTCGTGTATTATTATTTTATTTTCGTTATCCACAGAAGAAGAGCACCACCAACTGCGCCGTCAGTATTCGGAGGAACATCGACAGAGGGTAGACTGTCGAGTAGCCCAGTGCCGGGGCATCCTTCGAGCAGATGCTGTTGGCGTAGGCCAGTGCGGGCGGGTCGGTGTAGCTGCCGGCCACCATGCCGGCGATGGTGAAGTAGTTGAACTTGAACCGCAGACGGGCTATCGGGCCGACAATCAGGATGGGGATGACGGTAATGAGGAAGCCGGTCAGCACGTAGTAGAGACCGTTGCCCTGGACGACCGTCTCGAAGAACGAGGCACCTGCCTTGATGCCCACCGAGGCGAGGAAGAGCACCAGACCAATCTCGCGCAGCATCATGTTGGCCGACGTCGAGGTGTAGGTCACGAGCTTTATCTTGTAGCCGTAGCGGCCGATGAGGATGGCGATGATGAGCGGACCGCCGGCCAGACCGAGCTTCAGGGGCACGGGCATGCCGGGGATGGCGATGGGCAGCGAGCCGAAGAGCAGGCCGAGGAAGATGCCGACGAAGATGGTGGCAATGTTCGGCGCGTCGAGTCGGCGCACGGAGTTGCCCATCTTGTTGGCCACGCGGTCGACAGCGTCCTCAGGTCCCACGACCATGATCCTGTCGCCCACCTGCAGGGGCAGCGATGCCGACGCGAAGAGGTCCATGCCGTGGCGCGTCAGTCGGGTGACGTTGACGCCGTGAACGCTCGAGAAGTGCATCGAGGCCAGCGTCTTGCCGTTGATGGCGGGGTTGGTGACGAGTATGCGCTTCGACACCAGCGGCTGGTCCTGCTGCTCGAAGTCGATGTCGAGCTTGGGGCCTATGAAGGCGGTGATGGCTTCCTGGTCGGCCTCGGCACAGACGATGAGCATCTGGTCGCCCAGGTGGAATATCGTGTCGCGGTTGGGAATCGACAGCTCGCCGTCGTGGACGATGCGCGACACCACGAAGTCGCGGTTCAGGAAGTCATGAACCTGCAGCAGCGTCTTGCCCTCAAGGTACTTGTTCGTCACCTCTAAGTGCATCTTGTAGGGCTTCTTGGCCACGTTGTTGCCTTCCTCTTCGGCCAGGGCCTGCTCTTCCTTCTCGAGCTTCACCTTGCAGATATACCTTATTAATATGGTGGCGCCGATAATGCCCAGCACGCCGAGCGGATAGGCACAGGCATAGGCCGAGGCTATCGGCGGGGCATCGGAGCCGAACACCGTGCTCAGCGCCTCGTTGGCGGCACCGAGACCCGGCGTGTTGGTGACGGCACCGTAGAGCGTGCCGACCATCATGGGCAGCGACGTCTTGTCGGAGGTGTCGAAGAAGATGAAGTAGCAGGCAAACATCACGGCGATGTTCAGCAGAATGGCCGTGGTGGCCAGACCGTTGAGCTTGACGCCGGCCGTGCCGAAGCTCTCGAAGAAACCCGGACCTACCTGCAAGCCTATCATGAAGACAAACAGGATAAGGCCGAAGTCCTGGACGAACGTCAGGATGTCGGTAGGAGCCGTGAAGCCGATGTGACCGGCCACAATGCCGGCAAAGAGCACAAAGGTGACGCCGAGCGAGATGCCGAAGATCTTGATCTTCCCGAGGTAGACACCCACGGCGATGACCACAGCGTAAAGCAATGCAATATGGGCGACAGAATCTGTCGTCGTAAACAAGTCCTTAAGCCAATGAAACGATTCCATAACACACTATAGAAAATTGCGGTGCAAAGGTAGCAAGAAAATGGCACAAAAGCGCCAAAATTGTGCAAGTATTTTCGCGCTTTTATATTCTTTAACGTTCAAAGTGCTGATAGTCCTTGAGCGAGCGCCACGAACCGCCCCACGTAAAGCCGTGCTTCACGAACAGCCGGTAGCACAAATCGTTCTTGCCGATCATGTACTGCTGCCTGGGCTTGCGGCTGACGTATTTCCCCGCCGTGGCCGGCTGTACCGAGGTGGTGCCGTCGGCCTGTTGCCTGACGCAGGGGTTATAGAGCGGGTTGATGTCGATGGCCAGTCCCTGCGAGTGCTTCGAGAGTTTCTTGGAGCCGGCAATGGGGCGGTAGTTGAAGCAGCTGGTGTTGTTGGCCCTCATCGAGCGTTCGTCGTCGGCATCATAGTCGTCAATCAGCCTCATCCGCTCTATCGGATATTTATGTTTATACAACTCTTGAAAGATTTCCTTCAAGTCGTTGGCAATCATTTTATTACACACAATCTCGCCGACACAGACGCGGCCCTGCCCGTCGTAGTGCGACAGCTGCAGGTAGCTCAGCTGGGAGCGGGGAATGGTGCAGCCCTCCTTATACGACTTGCCCAGCATCCGCCCGAACACGGCGTCGCTCAGCGTATCGACGGTGAACGTCTGGCCGCTCACCGTCAGCGTGGCCATCCACATCATCAGACAGACGATTCTCTTCATACCGGTTGCTCTTACTGTTTTCGATGGTGCAAAGGTACACAGAAAAACCCATTACAGCCTGTTAACAAACCATAAAATAGCACAAAGAAACGTAAGTTAGGCAACATGCCTGGCCATCCTATCTGATTATTTACTACTTTTGTAGGTCAAAACTAATTATCAGCGAAAGAAACGCCTGTTACCGAGATGGAGCACATCATACACCGGCTGCTGATGGCCGCCACTGACGCTAACGTGCGCGCTTTGACCTGGAAAAGGTCTTGAGGAAATTGGACCAATCTTTTATTAACAATATTTACTAACAAAAATCATTTAAGTATGAGAAAACTAAAACTTTTAATCGCGGCGTGCGCCTTGATGGGGGCATCCGCTATGTGGGCACAAACCGACTATACAAATAAGGTTGGGACGTCCCAGTCAGCATGGAGTGGTAGTGGTTTCTACACAGGCAAAACAGTAACCCCATTTGGTGCGAGCGAAGCTATTGGTCTTGCAGAGTTTTATGGATCTTCGGATGCCGGCGAGAAACTACGTCAGACAGTAACAGGCTTGGAAAAAGGTGTGTATGATGTAACCGTTTTTGCTACTTCTCACAACGCATGGGGCAATCATAGTGCAACCTTAGCAGCAGATGCTGAAGATGTTGCCTACATTTTTGCAAAGCCGGATGGTTCAACAACACTAAAACAGTTCTTCAAAGCTCGCAAAGATTCCGGTATGTCAGAAGACGAGCCTTACAAGGTCACTATTAGCGATATTGAGGTTGCAGGTGGTGAACTCACCATTGGTTTGGCTCTTGACAAGTCCGGTCAAACTGAATGGCAGACAATACAGATTTATCAGCTGACGCGTACAGGCAACCTCCCCCTTACCGCACTTGTTACTGCCTATGAAACAGCGCTGAACAATGCAGAAACTACAGCTGAAACGACAAAGACAATTGGCACAAGTGCTCTGGCTGCCTTAAACACTGCAATCTCAACATATTCTTCTGTCGATGAGAACTCTGAGGATGCCCTTAACACAGCTATTGATGCACTTACTAATGCCAATAATGCAGCAGAAACATCAATTGCCAGTTATGAGGTAATTGCAAATGGAACCATAGCAACTAACGTCCTTGGCAAGTGGGCCATTTCTACCACAGCTGGTGGGTTGGCCGTCAACACATGGTCAACTGAAGGTGATACAGACGGTTCAAAAATGACCAAACCGTTCATTCAGGATTGGGTAGGGAGTGGTACTCCTCTTGGTGCTGGTAAGCTTTATTATCGCCTTGAGGGTCTGAATCCTGGCGAGAAGTATTCCGTATCTGCACTTGTCCGCGTGCTTGACGAGAGCGGTGCCGCCGTTTCTGGTGCTACGTTCTACGTGAACAGTGAGACCAAGGATATCGCTGCCAATGGCTCAGCATGCACTAACGGTATAGCAGGTACAATGAACCTGGCTGCTGAAGTTGATGCTAACGGCGTTCTTGAGATTGGTATTGAAAGTGCAAACGATGCCACCTTCAACTGGATGGCCATTAAGAACGTTACCATTGCAGAATATGCTGGTGTCAAAGTCTCTGACATTGAGCTGAACCAGACTTCAGCTGATCTGACAATGGGTGATATGCTGACGCTTGCAGCCACCGTCACTCCCGATAACGCCGATGACAAGACCTTCACATGGTCTTCTTCAGACGAAACTGTTGCAACTGTCACAGCAGCAGGCATTGTATCAGCAATTGGTGAAGGAAGTGCTACCATCACAGCAACAGCCAACGATGGCTCGGACGTTTCTGCATCTTGTACGGTAAACGTTGCCAGTGCATCTGCTCCTTCATTCTACAGCGAGATTGCTGCAGGTGATTTCTATATTATGAATGCTGCTACTGGAAAGTTCCTTGGTGGTGCCAATGACTGGGGCACACATGCTTCCATTATTAACCACGGTATTCCTTTTACCGTGGCAGTTGCCGACGGTAAATACACACTCGATTCTCACACTTATAATAACAGCACAGACCATTTCTTTAATGGTAGCTATGTAGACCAGCCTTCTACAAAGTTGGATATTGTTGCTTTGGGTGATGGGAAGTATAGCATTTCAACTGGAGAAAATGCTTTCGTGACAGCTTTGGCTGGTAACACCAAAGTAGAAAGCAATGCTGCCAATGCTAATAGCACGTTTGCTCAGTGGTATTTCCTTTCCAAGACAGATCGTGACAACATGCTGGAAGCTGCTACTGAAGATAATCCTGCCGATGCCACCTATTATATTAAAGAGGCCAATATTAGCCGTAATCTGAGAGTAAGTTACAACAAATCAGGCTGGACTAATATTGCCTATGGTGAAGACAAGAACCAAGACAGAGGCAATTACAATGCTCAGGTTTGGAATGGAACTGTTGACGTTTACCAAACAATTGAGAATTTGCCCAATGGTACTTATACGCTAAAGATGCAGGGCTTTTCTTCGGGTACAGACGTGAAACTCTATGCTAATAGTGAGGAAATAGCCGTATTGGCACAGCCTGACGGCATTAGCACACAGAGTGCTGCCGCTGCTGCATTCAGCAATGGTGAATATGTAAACACCCTCAGCGTGACCGTTACAGACCACACTATGAAGATTGGCCTTAAAGGCGACTGTACTAATAAAAAGTGGCTCTGCTATGACAATTTTGAACTGTATATGACCGAATACGCAACTGACCCACTGGCTTCAGAAAGTGATTTGCAGAACTTGGCCGACGCTATTGCTGCTGCAGAAGCTAAATTTGGCTTCGAGGAAGGCGAATATGCCCCCTATAATAATATTGAAGCTTGTCAGGCTATAGCTGCTGCTAAGGCTGCCAATGTCGAGGGTGCCTTCAAGAGCGTTATTGATGCTGCTATAAATTCATTGAATGATATTAGTTGGACACCTAACACTTCTGAGGTGAATGCCATCTACTGGACTACATACGGTGAGGATGCTGCAAAAGACGCATCAGGCCGCATATTTGCAACTGGCTGGGGGCTTGAGGGTGGCACTGATGCCTACAATGTTCGCATCCAAAATGATGTAACTAACAATCCTGGCTTGGCTGCTGTTGAGAATAATACGGCAGTGTTTGGTAAGTTTGATATGACTTATGGCGAAACTACAGGTTACACCATGCCTCTGAAGGCAAACAAAATTTATAAGTTGAACTTCAAGTACGGAGGCTGGACTGAGCCATCTAATACGACTGTAAAGATGATTGCTCCGGATAAAAGTGAGCTTGTTATCGATGCTACTATGATTGTGCCTGGTGGCTCTCAAAATGGTAATTCTGATATAAACAACTGGTGGGAATGGACTGGCTATTTCGTTGCCCCAACCACAGGTAACTATGTATTGAAGTTTAAGAATAATGAGAATGGCCAGCACCAAAAAGTTATTGGCAACATGTCCTTATTATCTGCTACTGAAATTGAGTTTGCCGATGCTACGCTGCCAAAGTACGCTCCCGGCACCTATCCCTCTGTGAAGATTAACCGTGAGTTCAGTTCTGAAAAGTGGTCAACCGCTGTCTATCCGTTCGCTGTTAGTGACGGCAACATTGCTGTGTTGGAGAGTTATGATGCTGCCAGCGGCACATTGGCCTTTGAGTCGGCTGCCACCAGCGAAGCCAACGTACCGTTCCTGCTGAAGAACGACGGTGTAATCACGCTAAGCGATGTTGAAGTAACAGCCGCTGCTGCTACCGATGCTACGGCTGGCAATGCTTCGCTGAAGGGTGTCTACGCTGTTACTGAGGTTGACAACAGTGCTATTAACTACGTGCTGAGCAACAACACAATCTACAAAGTGGGTGCCAATAAAGCTACAGTCAATCCTTACCGTGCTTACATCCAGCTGGCAGAGACTGCAGGTGCTGCTCGCGAACTGACCTTCACCGTCGACGGCGAGGCTACGGCCATCGAGGGCATTGCTGCCGAAAAGGCTATGAGTGGCGAGATCTACAACCTGAACGGCCAGCGCGTGAAGACCGCCAAGAAGGGTATCTACGTGGTGAACGGCAAGGCCGTCATCGTAAAGTAAAATTGAATTGGTTTTATCAATAAAAAACAGAAAATGACTATGAAGAAATATTTGAAGCCAGACGTCGAGGTGATGGACGTGGAGTTAGAGTCACTGCTCGAAGCCTCGATAACAGAAATAACAGGACTCGAAGACGTAACGCCAGCCACAGAAGAATTCCCCGGTGGCCCCACTGACTCGCGCTCGATCTTCTTGTTCAACGAAGACTAATCCGTACAACGGTGACTTGTGCTTTACAGCCTGGTCATCAACATAACTCGCAGGTGCGCCGCCCACGGACGGCGCACCTGCTTTTGCTTTATTTTCCGCCAAACATTTGGCGCTTCAGTTTTTTCTTCGTAACTTTGCGGGCGTAATTACATAAAGCCATGGTAACAGTAGCAAACCCCATTTATGACATCGTATTCAAATACCTGATGGAAGACGAGCGCATAGCACGTACCATCCTGTCGGCCCTGCTGAAGATGGATGTGGTGCATGTGAAGTTACGACCCCACGAGTATGCCAATGTCAAGCGCGACACGCTCTCGGTGTTCCGCATCGACTTTGGAGCCACCGTCCGACAAGCCGACGGGTCAGAGCAGCTGATACTGGTGGAACTGCAGAAGACGTGGCTGCCTACGGAGACGCTGCGCTTCCGCCAGTACTTGGGCGTGCAGTACCAGAACCCGGCGAATGTAGTGGGTGAAGGCCGGGACACCCATGCCCTACCCTTGGTGGCCATCTATCTGCTCGGTCACAATGTGGGTGACATCGAGGAGCCGGTGCTCTACGTCCAGCACGAGACTTACGACTACGAGGGACGGCGCGTGACGAAAGGACTGCCCGACCCGTTCGTGGACAGTCTGACGCACAACAGCATCATCGTGCAGATTCCCCGCCTGCACGGTCAGGTGAATACCCGCTTGGACAAGGTGCTGAGCATCTTCGACCAGACTTACAAGAGCAAGGACAACCAGCAGGTGCTGAACATCGATGACAGCATCTATGCCGGTGATGCCGAGATGGAGCACATCATACACCGGCTGCTGATGGCCGCCACCGACGCCAACGTGCGCCAGGACATGAACGTGGAGGACGAGTACTTCTCCATCATCGAGAAGCGCGACACCGAGATCATGATGCGCGACCGTCAATTGGCGGAGCAGAGTGTGCAGCTGGCAGAGAAGAATGTGCAGCTGGCAGAGAAGGATGTGCAACTGCAGGAACTAATGCGCAACTCCATCAGGATGCTCCTGAAAGCGAAGATGGAGCCAGAGGCCATTGCCACCAGCTTAGGCATTGACCTGGAAAAGGTTTTGAGGGAATTGGAGTAAAGTAATCTTTTTATCCGTCACATCCGTCACCTTGTGATAACCTGCTGACAGTCTGCTGCTTACGGTGGTGATGGATAGAGTGACGGGTGACGGATACCTCTTTGCTGTGGCCGCACGACTGTTCACCAGCCGTGAACAAAGATTCACTGGCCGTGAATAATCTCATGACTTGCTGTATCTCGCAGGAGGAAGACATGCCAGAGTGGCATCCGTCACCCGTCACCACTATCCGTCACCCCGTAAACGGCTGACTATTAGAACGATTCAGCCAAGTGACGGATGTGACGGATAAAAAACAGATACTGTGTGTGGTGATAGAGGGACTAAAGAATGCTACGAAAGCGGCGTGCTCAGTCTAAGGGATGATGGGGTCGCCCATGGCCGATGCCTCGGCATCCTTGTCGTCGAGCTTGAAGAGCATGAACTGCGGAGCCTCCTCCGTGCAGGGAGCCCAGCCCAGGGAGTCGGTGTCCTTGCCGTTGGGGTCGCTGTACTTGGCGAAGTTGGTCCAGGCGGTGAGCATCTTCTCAGCGAGGTCCCAGTCGCCCTGCGTCCAGGGGCGCCAGCAGTGCTTCAGACTCTTGAAGACAAACCAGAGGTCGCTCGAGTGGAAGGCACCCTTCAGTCGGGCGGTCACCTCGGGATGGCTGCCGTCGTCGGGCAGGGGTCGCGCAAACTCGTAGGCCCAGGCCTTGCCCTGCTGCTGCTGGCGCACCTTGCAGAACTCGGCAATGCCTGCCGACATCGAGCCCATGTCGTTCAGGGTGTAGCCTATCATATAAGGTACGTCGGCAATGGAGCCGGCACGGGTGGCCTCGTCGAACGACTTCAGCGAGACGTAGCCGTCGACGATGGGGCGCTGCATCAGGAAGACATCGTACCCCGTCACCATA
>JAEEGI010015619.1_pt1 | contig 15794 bp, 7 predicted proteins | sample 8958751 | NCBI WGS metagenome assembly JAEEGI01 (sample SAMN16246545, study PRJNA631951) | gut metagenome | biome: gut microbiome; feature: rumen; material: KS-attached | host: Bos | place: Iran: Karaj | collected 2018-10
CCTCGTCGGCACGGTTCACGATTGATGGGGGCATGCCGGCAATCTTCGCCACGTGAATACCGAAACTGTGTTCGCTGCCACCCTTCACCAGTTTGCGCAAAAACACGACCTTGCCGTCGATTTCCTTGACACTCACATTATAGTTGCGAATGCGCTTGAACGACTTCGCCATCTCGTTCAACTCGTGATAATGGGTGGCAAAGAGCGTCTTGGCACGGCTGCGTGACTCGTGAATATACTCCACAATCGACCAGGCGATAGAGATGCCATCGTAGGTGCTGGTGCCACGCCCCAATTCATCGAAGAGCACCAAGCTGCGCTCGCTCAGGTTGTTGAGGATGCTGGCCGCCTCGGTCATCTCGACCATGAAGGTAGATTCGCCCAGCGAAATGTTATCGCTGGCACCCACGCGGGTGAACACCTTGTCGACGATGCCAATGCTCGCCTTGCGTGCCGGCACAAAGCAGCCCATCTGTGCCATGAGCACGATGAGGGCCGTCTGCCTGAGCAAGGCACTCTTACCTGCCATGTTGGGACCTGTGATAATCATGATTTGCTGCTCGTCGTTGCTCAGCAGGATATCGTTAGGCACATAGGTTTCGCCCGGTGGCAGCTGGCACTCGATGACGGGATGACGGCCGTCGCTAATGTCGATGTCGAGCCCGTCATTCAGTTCGGGGCGGCAATAGCGGTTCTCGATAGAGACGCGCGTGAAGGCGCTCAAGCAGTCGAGTTGGGCGATGAGCGTGGAGTCGTTCTGGATGGCTGGGATATACTCGGTAACGGCCTGAACCAGTTCGGTGAAGAGGCGATTCTCAATCATGAGAATCTTTTCCTCAGCACCCAGAATCTTTTCTTCATATTCCTTGAGTTCCTGGGTCACATAGCGTTCGGCACTGACCAGCGTCTGCTTCCTGATCCACTCTTCGGGCACTTTGTCCTTGTGCGTGTTGCGCACCTCGATGTAGTAGCCAAACACATTGTTGTAACCAATCTTGAGGCTGGGGATGCCTGTGATTTCGCTCTCGCGCTGCTGTAATTTCAAAAGGTAATCTTTGCTCGAACTGGAGATGAGGCGCAGTTCGTCGAGCTGCTCATCGACTCCATTGTTGATCACGTTACCGCGGTTGAGCTGGTTGGGCGCTTCGGGATTGATTTCGCGCTCGATGCGGTCGCGGATGAGCTGGCACAGATTGAGCTGTTCGCCAAAGCTCTGTAACACGTCGTTATGGCTATCGAGGCACATCTGCTTGATGGGTCCAATGGCAACGAGGGCATTCTTGAGTTGCACCAGTTCGCGTGGTGTGATTCGGCCCACGGCCACCTTTGAGATGAGTCGCTCGATGTCGCCCACCAGTTCCAATTGTTCCTTGAGCAGCTGGCGGGCATCTACATCTTTAAAGAAATACTCGACCACGTCGAGTCGACGATTGATGCTTTTCACCTCCTTGAGCGGGAAGAGCACCCATCGGTGCATCATGCGTCCGCCCATAGGAGAGAGCGTCTTGTCGAGCACATCGAGCAGGCTCTTGCCTCCTTCACCCATAGTGGCAACGAGCTCCAGGTTGCGGACTGTGAACTTGTCGAGTCGCACAAAGCGATCGGCCTCGATGCGCGATAGGGTGGTGATATGCTTGATTTGGGTATGCTGAGTGAGATCGAGATAGTGCAGGACTGCACCAGCTGCCACGATGGCACAAGGCATGGCATCGACACCAAAGCCTTTCAGGTTCTGGGTGCCGAAATGCTTGAGCAAGCGCTCGTTGGCGGCATCGGGGGCAAAGGCCCACTCCTCGAGTTCGAAGGTAAGAAACTTGGTGGAAAATGACTGAGCAAAGCGGCTGCGGTTGCTGCGCTCAATGAGCACCTCTTTGGGAGCAAAGTTGCCCAGCAGTTTGTCGACATAGTCGGCATTGCCCTCGGCAACAAGGAACTCGCCCGTTGAGATGTCGAGGAAGGCAAGGCCACACGACTTCTTGCCAAAGTGCACCGCTGCGAGGAAGTTGTTCTGCTTGCGGTCGAGGATGTTGCTGCCCACCACCACGCCAGGGGTGACCAGTTCGGTAATGCCACGCTTCACGAGTTTCTTGGTGAGCTTGGGGTCTTCGAGCTGGTCACAGATGGCCACGCGCTTGCCCGCACGCACGAGTTTGGGCAGATAGGTGTCGAGCGCATGATGTGGGAAACCTGCCATCTCCAGGTTCTTGGCGGCAGCACTGGCGCCGTTGGAGCGGCGCGTGAGGGTAATGCCAAGAATCTCGCTGGCAATGACAGCGTCGTTGCCGTAGGTCTCATAGAAGTCGCCACAACGAAACAGCAAGATGGCATCGGGGTGCTTGGCCTTCATTGCCACAAACTGCTGCATCATGGGTGTATATTGAGCGTCTTTTGCCATGACAAGAAATAATAAATAACAAACTTACAAAAGTAATGATTTTTCTTGTATTTGACAAAAAAACGCCCCAAAGCGAAAAAAGTGTATTAAAAAATGTAGAATTCAAAAATAATTGATTAAATTTGAACTTTTGATAAGTAAGAATAACTGCTTATTATAAAAATTAACTTAATTCTTTCCTACTATTTGCATTAAACAAACTAATAATAAAACCAAAATCATTTATGAAACGAAAATTGCTTTTATTACTATCACTTATGGTGAGTTTGAGCGTTTTGGCTCAAACAGGCCTGAAAGGTGTGGTAATTGATTCCAAGACAGGAATGCCCATTGCCGGAGCCACTGTGCTTCTTGACGAGCAGGGCGTTTCGACCACCACCGGCCCCGATGGCGACTTCTTGCTCACCGGAGCTGAGGCGGGCAAGGACTTGCTCGTGGTGTTCGGCTATGGCTTCAAGGACTGGTCGCAAGGCGTTGAGATCTTTAAAGACGTGGTCGACAACGTGGGCACCATCAGGGTATCGGCAACCGACTTCAGTTCGAGCGACAGCTATAATGAGCTGAACCAGGAAATGCAGATTACCGAGTCGCAACTGGAAGATGAGGAGGGTAATTCGCAAGCCATCGGCACACTGACCGGTGCCAGCGACAATCCCTTCTACAAGGCATCCAGCTTTAACTTCAGCATCATGCGCTTCCGCCAGAGAGGTTATAACAGTGAGTATAACCAGACCTTCATCAACGGCGTGAACTTCAACGATGCCATGCGCGGCCGCTTCAACTACTCGATGACGGGTGGTCTGAACCAGGCCTTCCGCAGCAAGGCTATCGGCATGGGTCTTGACATGGTGAACTTCGGGTTCAGCGATGTGGGCGGCTCTACCAACATCCGCACCTATGCCAAGGACTTCGCCCCTGGTTTCCGCGGCAGCGTGGCCTATACCAACGGCAATTATAAGTGGCGTGGCATGGCTACCTACAGTACGGGTATGAACGAGCATGGCTGGGCCTTGGCACTGAGCGTTGTGGGCCGTTATGCCGACGAAGGTGTGATTCCTGGTTCGTTCTATAACAGCTGGGGCTACTTCCTGAGTGCCACCAAGGAGTTCAATCCCAGGCACAGTCTGTCGATCACCACATTTGGTGCCCCCACCAAACGCGCGAGCAACACAGCTACCTTTGAGGAGGCCTATGAACTGACCGGCAACAACCTGTATAACCCCAACTGGGGCTGGCAAGAAGGCAAGAAGCGCAACGCCAAAGTAGTTGACGCATTCGACCCCACTGCCATCATCAATTGGATATGGACGCCCAAAACGGGAACCTCGCTGAACACCGGTGTTGCATTCCGCAAGTCGTTCTACGCTTCGAGCGCGCTCAACTGGTATAACGCGCGCGACCCGCGTCCCGACTACTACCGCTACCTGCCCTCCTACTTCGAGAACGATGCCGAGACGTTCGGCCGTTACTACGAACGCTGGACGACCGATGAAGCGTTCCGCCAAATCAATTGGAACGAACTCTATAATACCAACTACCTGAACAACTATATGTCTGACCAAACCGGCGAGGAGAAGGGATCCACCTTCATTCTTGAAAAACGCCACAGCAACCAGGCCAGCTGGCAGTTGAACACCACCCTGAACACACGCCTCACCGACAAGGTGACGCTCCAGGGCGGTATCGGTGCCAACTACACCCGTGCATCCTACTACAAGACGATGAAGGACCTGCTGGGCGGCCGCTACTGGAGCGACGTGGACCAATTTGCCGAACGCGACTTCCCCGCCGACGCCAGCCTTGCCCAGAACGACTTGAACAACCCCAACCGTCGCATCTTTGAGGGCGACCGTTTCGGTTATGACTACGATATCAACAGCTATAGCGCCAACATCTGGAAGCAGATTGTCATCAATCTTCACAAATGGGACCTCTTCTATGATGTGATGGCAAGCTACACCGCCTATCAGCGCGACGGTAAGATGCGCAATGGCCGTGCTCCTGAAACCTCCTACGGCAAGGGTGTGACCCACGAGTTTGTGAACGCCGGTTTCAAGGCAGGAGCCACCTACAAGCTTGATGGCCGCAACAACTTCCAGGCACACATCTACTACGGCACCCGTGCACCGCTACCCTACAATGCCTATGTGTCGCCCCGCATCAAGGACGATGTGATCAGCGACCTGCGCAGCGAGGTCATCTACTCGGGCGATGTGAGCTACAACTGGAACTACCGCAACTTCAAGGGCGTGATCACCGCATTCTATACCGACATGCAGCACGGAACCGAGCGCACCTCGTTCTACGACGACCTGAACAGCACCTTCATGAACTATGCACTCACCAATGTACACAAGGTGTTCAAGGGCATCGAACTCGGTCTCTCGTTCAATCTCACCTCATCGCTTACCGTGAGCGGTGCCATGAACCTGGCCCGTTACCAGTACAAGAACCGCCCCATCGGCACCCGCAGCTATGAAAATGGCTCCCAACCCGATGTGACGCAACAGGTATACCTGAAGAACTTCTATGTGAGCGGCACACCTCAGGAGGCCTACTGCATTGCCTTCAACTATGCGGCTCCTCACCAGTGGTTCTTTGAAATAAACGGTTCGTGGCTGAACCGTGCCTACGTCGACCTCTCGCCCATTCGCCACGAGGCAATGGACAACCTTTGGACTCAGGTTTACAGCGAGCAGGAACTCGTGGAGAAGATGAAGGATATCGCCAATCAGGAGAAACTCAACGAGGCTCTGGTCATCAACATGAGCATAGGCAAGGTCATCTACCTGAACCGCCGCGCCTCGCTCAACATCAACCTGAACCTCAACAACCTGCTCGACAACCGCAACATCCAGACCGGTGGTTACCAGCAAGGCCGTTTCGACTACAAGAACTTCACAACCACAAAATATCCTAACAAATACTACTACGCACAGGGCTTCAAAATGTTCTTGAATCTGGGCGTGAGATTCTAACCCATAAAACAGATAATATCAAAAACAACATATCATTATGAAACGCATTAATTTATATCTCAGCATGTTGCTCCTCATGGTCATTGCCGTGGGGTGCAGCGACGAGTTCGACACGCCCCCCATGGTGGTGCCTACGGCTGAACACAAGCCTAACATGACTGTAGCCGACTTCAAGACCAAGTATTGGCAAGATGCGAACAACTACATCGACACCGTCAAGGAAGACGTCGTGATTCACGGCTATGTGTCAAGTTCTGACGTGTCTGGTAACATCTACAAGACACTCTACATCCAAGATGAGACCGGCGGCCTCGCCATCTCAATTAATGGCAACAGCCTCTACAACACCTACCGCATCGGTCAGGAGATTGTCCTTCCCATGAAGGATTTGTTCATTGGCAAGTACAACGGTCAGCAGCAGATTGGTTATCCGCAGTGGTATGCCGCACGCAGCATTTGGGAAGCTACCTTCCTGCCGCTGGAGCTGTTCCAGAGCATGGTTGAAATCAATGGTCTGCCCGACGTGAGTTCACTCGACACGATTCCTTGCTCCATCGATCAGCTCAAGGAAACTCCCGAGAGCTTCCAGAAGTGGCAAGGACAACTTGTGAAGTTCACCGACGTGAAATTCCAGGATGCCGACGGCACGGTGACCTTTGCCGAGGCAAGTGCTACCACCAACCGCAACATCGAGGATGCCAACGGCAATGTACTGGTAATGCGCAACAGCAACTATGCCGACTTCCGCGCCAACATCCTGCCCATGGGCACCGGCGATGTTGTGGGTCTGCTCAGCTATTACAATACCAGTGCCTCAAACTCGACTGGCGGCACCTGGCAACTCTACATTCGCACTCCAAACGACTGTATCGGCTTCACCACAAGCACCAAGGGTCTGATGAAAGATCCTTACACCGTGACCGAAGCCATTGAGGCTCAGAATCAAGACAAGAATGGTTGGGTATTCGGTTACATTGTAGGTGCTGTGGCTCCCGAAGTTACCTCGGTGAGCAGCAATAGCGATATCCAGTGGGGCGCTCCCACAACCCTCGACAACACCATCGTGATTGCCGACGACCCCAACGAGACCGACTATACCAAGTGCATCGTGGTTCCGCTGCCTCAGAACACACCATTCCGCACCGAGGCCAACATGCGTGACAACGAGGGTGCCTACAAGACCGGTATCTACATCAAGGGTGACCTTGCCAGCTACATGAACACTTCGGGTATCACTGGCAACAGCGGTAGCCGCGAAGAGTACCGCATGACCATCGTGACCGGTGGCGTGACCGAACTGAACGAAGGCTTCGACAGCGCCCTGCCCGACAGCTGGACTAATTTGATTGTAAGCGGTGACAAGAAGTGGTACCAGACATCCTTTGATAATAACGGCTATGCAGCCATGACAGGTTACAAGGGAACCAAGCCACCCTTCGACGCTTGGCTCATCACTCCGGCACTCGACATCAAGAATGCCAAGAGCAAGATCTTCAAATTCCGCACACAGGTGAACGGTTATGGCAGCACAACCTCGCACTTCGAGGTGTATGTGCTCAACAGCCTTGACCCGACCACTGCCAGCAAGCGTGTGCAGCTCAATCCCGCCATTGCAGTTGCTCCCGCAAGCGGCTACAGTTCGTGGGTTGAGTCGGGCGACCTCGACCTGAGCGAGTTTGCCGATGGCAGCTACTACGTGGGCTTCCGCTTCGAGGCTAAACAGGATGCCAACTATGCAACCTGGTGCGTCGATGATGTGCAGTTCGGCCTTGGTCCCGCCGCCGCTCCCACTCGCGACGACTTCATCACCATGAACAACGGCACACCCACCGCCACCTTCGGCACCTATACTTCGAAAAACGGCTGGGTAGCCACCAACTGCAGCCTGTCGATGGGCGGTGCTTCAGATGCTAACCCCGTCTACAAGTATATTATCGATAATGACACTACTGGCAGCTATGGCATGGCAGCTAACATGAACGGCAAGACCAGTGCTGTGGGCACCATCGAGTCGCCCATCATTCCCGATGGCATCGGTGTTCTGAGTTTCAAGTATGGTTTCTCGATGACTGAGAGCAATGGCGTGAAGTTTAAGGTTGAGATTCTCGACCAGAACAATAGCGTGCTCAAGACCTTCACCATCGATGAGCCTCAAGCTGAACGCTTCATGGCTTATAAAAGCAACCTCCAAGTGAGCACACCTGGTCCACTCAAGGTGAAATTCACCAATCTCTCGCCCACACAGTCCAACAGCAACAAAGACCGTTACTGCATCTGGTGTGTGAAATGGGACAATTACGGACAGAATGCTCCAAGAAGGGCACGCCGTCGCTAATGGCTTAGCTCCATTCAAGCTACAGGCTTAATACAGGCAGGCATCCTCACAACGCAGGGTGCCTGCCTTGTTTTTTAAGGAATTATGAAAAAACTGGATTAAAATACAGGGATTTACAAAAAAAATTGTATCTTTGTTTTTTGAGTTAAACTGAAAACGGGAAACCTATGAAACACTATCTGGAAAATCTGCAGGAAACCATTCGCAAGCATTGGAATCTGAAGGCGCTTTGCGACTACGAGGGCGACTCATTCACCTATGCCGACCTTGCAAAAAACGTAGAACAGTTTAAAATCTTTTTCGAAGCCGCAGGCATTAACAAAGGCGATAAAATAGCCATCTGCGCCCGCAATTCGGCCCGATGGGCGATGGCCTTCTGGGGCATCAATGCCAATGGCCGCGTGGCGGTGCCACTGCTGGCCGACTTCCACCCCAACAATGTATCAACCCTCACCAACCATTCCGACAGTGTTGTGCTGTTTGTCGATGATGACATCTGGGCCAAGATGAATCCCGACGACACGCCTTCGCTCAAAGCGGCCATTAATGTGAAGAAAAGCAATCTGCTATGGCAGCAAGATGCACTTGTGGCCGAGGCATGGGAGGAGCGCAAGAAGGCTTTTGAAGAACAATACCCCGATGGTTTCAAACCCGAGCATGTATCCTTTTTCACCGACAACCTGAAAGAGTTGGCCATCATCAACTACACATCGGGCACCACAGGCAACCCCAAAGGAGTGATGCTCACCTACGAAGCCATGGCCGACATCGACGATTTTGCCAATACGCAGTTCCCGAATACACCTGGCGAGACCATTGTCTCGATGCTTCCTCTGGCACACATGTACGGGCTGGCCATCGAGTTCATCCACCCCAATGTAGATGGCGTTGCCGTCTATTTCCTGGGCAAGACACCGTCGCCCACCACGCTGCTCAAGGCTATGCGCAGCGTGAAGCCCTACATGGTGGTCACGGTTCCGCTGGTGATGGAGAAAATCTATGCCAATTCCATTAAACCGGCACTCAAGAAGAGAAGAATGCTGCTGGCCGTTCCGGGCATGAAAAAAGTGATTTACCGAACTATACGCAAAACCATCTTAGCCGTCTTTGGCGGACAGGTGCGCTGCTTCATCATGGGCGGTGCGGCACTCAATCCCGAGGCCGAGCGCTGCTTCAAGAAGATGAATCTGCCCTACACGGTGGGCTACGGCATGACCGAGGCTTGCCCACTGCTGGGCTATGAATGGTGGACTAGATTTGTGCCAGGCTCGTGCGGAAAACCTGTCCACGAACTGCGCATCGACTCTGATGACCCCGTGAACAAAGCGGGCGAAATACAGGCACGCGGCCGCAACCTCACCATTGGTTACTACAAGAATCCCGAAGCCACCGCCGCGGCATTTACCGCCGACGGCTGGTTCCGCACCGGCGACCTGGGCGTGATTGACGAGGCCAACAACATATTCATTCGCGGCCGCATCAAATCGATGATTCTCAGTTCATCGGGCCAGAACATCTATCCCGAGGAAATAGAGGCCGTGCTGAACAACAACCCGTATGTGAGCGAATGTGTGGTGGTGGACCGTGACGGCAAGATTGTGGCTCTGGTATATCCTGAAATTCCCGAAGATATCGACAACATCGCAAGGTGGATGATTCCCGCCACAATTCGCGACGAGGCCAACAAATCGCTGCCTAACTACAGCAAAATTGCCAAGGTGGTGCTGGTCGATAAGCCCTTTGAGAAAACACCCAAAATGAGCATCAAGCGCTTCTTGTACAAGTGACAAGCGCTTCGGTTGTACACGCACGAGATAGAGTGATTACTATTTTCAATATGCAGAGCCCGCTGATATCAGTGGGTTCTGTGATTATGTGAGAATAGGCGTTGGGGCAGTTCCATGGCTATGATGATGCCCAAGACAATGGCGATGGCCACCTTGCTCGCCATCCAACCACTTTGCATCGACAGGTCGAACTGCGAGTCGGTCAAGTAATAGGTAAACCAGAATATGCCAGCACCGGGAACTAGCGGGAAAATGCCACAAAGCAGAAAACCCTGGGCCGGAATGCGGAAGGGGATAGCGGCGATGCGCGACAGGATGCACACCAAGGTTGAAGCTGCAAGGGTGGCAGCTACAGGCGAAGCACTGCACCACCGCACCAATATAAGATACAAGGCCCAGCCAATGGCTCCAATCACGCCTGCGGGCACATAGTGCTCGCGGTCGATACCAAACAGCAAGGCAAACGCTGCAGTGCCTATAAAGGCTGCCAGTGCCTGCAGCAGCACGCTGGACGTCTGCGGATTTACGGTCATGGACAGGCTCAACATGCCCCCATGCAGAGAACTATCGAAGATAAAAGCAAGCGACACACCTACGGCAATGCAGAAGAATCCAAGCATAGCGTCGGTGAGCCGTGTAAAGCCGGCAAGATAGTCGGAGTTGGCCAAGTCACGGACACCATTGACAAACGGCACCCCTGGGATGAGCGGCATAATGGCACCAATGATCACATTGGCAAGGCTATCGCCAAATCCGACACGCCAAAAGAGGATGCACAGCAGCGTTGCCACCAGCGCATTACAAATACCGCCCACAATCTTCGACAGATAACGGCCACTCACGCCCAGAACGAAGACGTAGAGCAACAACCCCACGACAAGGGCTGCAGCACAGTCGCTCCAACCGCCACCGAACACAGCGCAAAAGCCCCCGGCACCCAGTCCCGAACCCAGGATTTGCTCCCAGAAGGGTTTTGGTGCCGCTGCACTGATACGTTCGAGCCGTTCACGCGCCTCGGCAAGTCCTGTCCTGTTATTAGAGATATCGTAGCTCAAACGGTTTACAGCCACCACCTTCGACAGCTGAATGCCCCTGAGCGGTATAAACTCGACATTGGCATAGGTTGAAGCCTGACCTCCCGACCTCGATACCTTGTTGGCGTGGCCCGTGGTAAAAATGCCGTTAGAGAGGACAAAGAAATTGCCCGAGTCCACACCAAAATGCGATGCGATGCGGCTCATGATGTCTTCTACACGCGATATTTCAGCACCATTTTCCAGCAATATGTGGCCGGCTTTAGATGCCACTTCGAGCACCTCGGTCAAATCGGCCTGACTTACCACATTGTTATTGTTTTGATGATTGTCGTTACTGTCTGTCGTCATGATAACTGTTTGGGGTTGCCCATTCTGGTTTACGTCACTCATGTGAGCCGACCCGGTAGTCAGGCCAAGCCGGCACAATTTGCCTGCAAATGTCCAAAAGAATATTGGATTTTGCAAATAATCTTCATAAAATTGTGCAATAAACCCAAATCGTTCATCTGACCAAAAAGTGGGTTTTGGGGGTATTGGTTGTGGGTTTTTGTGCCAGAATTGCGTTGAATGGTGAAAAAATGGTTATTTTTGCACAACTGAAAAGACAAAACACAATGAATCAAGCACAAAAAAGAGAAAACCATGACCATTTCAACCGCTGGCAACTGTCACCTGCCGATTATGAATTTGCCAGCAATGAAGTGCAGCATTGCCAAAACTGTGAGCACGACTTCACAGGCAACTACTGCCCCTATTGCTCTCAAAAGGCAGGCGAAGGGCTTATCGACTGGCGCAGCGTCAGGCAGAGCTTCATGGACATCTGGGGCTTAGGGTCACGTTCCATGCCCCGATCGATTTTGCATCTATTCCTGCGTCCAGGTCACCTGATAAGCGACTACATCGGTGGCAAGCGGCAGGTGAGTTTTCCGCCGGTGAAGATGCTGTTTTTCGTCTCGGTGATAGTTGCGCTTATAGTTTATTGGCTCATGCCCTTGTTGTTTGGCGATGCTTTTGATGTCTATGGTGGACAAACCTCTGAGGGTTTTGACAACTGGAACAGGACGCATTTTGCGTGGACCTACTTTCTCATTGCACTTTTGGGCATTTTGCCAACATGGGTCTTGTTTCGCGATGCGCCTCGTAACACCCGCCACACTTTGCCTCAAGGCTTTTTCATCCAGGTGTTTTTATGTGTGCTTAATCTGGTCTTGTCGTTCATCATATTGCTGCCGTTCCTGCTGATTAATTATGTGGTCTATTTCTATGTCTCATGGGCTATACTGCTGCTTTATTATGTGATTGCCTACAAGCAACTGTTCGGCTATGGCATTTGGGGCACACTGTGGCGCGTAATCATTGTCCATGCGTTCATTATCTTCGCGTTAGACGCTGTAATGTATCTTATTTTCGGGCAATTTGATCCAAATGAACCCGCCGCCGAGAACAGCCATTATATCAATGCAGGCATTTCGATGGCCTATGCCTTGGGCGCGTTAGGCGTGGGCTGGGCCCTCAACCTCATTTCCCAAAAACTATCCCACAAGAAATCATAAGCTCTCCATTTTTTCACATATTAAAGCAAGTGTTGCGGTCGAGGTTGCGGTAGGAGATGGCTTCCATGATGTGGTGGGTGCGGACGGTGATGGTGCCGTCAAGGTCGCCAATGGTACGTTTGTCTCAATAAATATCTTGTGCTGTAAAGGTGCCTTCGCCTTTTAGATAGCAATTGAAAAACTTCAAAACAAGAGAGTTGACTATCATCATTGACTCTTCGGTGCTGCGATCGCCACTACCCATATCACCAAGCAGATTCGCAAGCGTGGGAGAAAGAAGGGGAAGGTCGGTAAAGTCCATGTGCCGCGTGTCGCGCAATGTGGCAGAGAAACCCTCAGCGGCATTACGGATTAGCACATCGTTCGGGTATATTTTGCCTTCTTTGCGATATTCAGGCAGCAAGGAGTAGCTATTCCAATTAACGAATTCAAGCACTGGCACATCGTAGGGCTCGTCGCGGACTTCAAGCTCATTGTCTATGACGCCCGTATACTCTGAAAGCATAGTACCATCAATGTCTATGACGGCAGACACATCGCTACGTTCTCGGCCTATAGCTACTGCGGTGGCACCACCTAGGGAATGGCCCATTACGCCTATTTTCGAGATATCAATCATTCCAAGCACGGAACTGATAGCGTCGCTGTCTATACCTGAGATGAACCAACTCTTGTCCAACGTGCTAGACTGAACAGCTGCTTTAAGTTCATCAAGCACGAAACTCATATCTGCCACGCGCAGCTCCATCCACTGCGTATATATCTTATACTCCTCCTGCGCATCGGTTATATCGCCGAGTGACAAGGCAGTGTTCATAAAATCCTTATCTACGATAACGGTATTGCCATCAGTGTCCTTCGTGAAAAAAGCGTGATGCGGATGGTCAAGCGCGACTACGACGTAGCCATTGCTCGCCAGTTCCATATAAGTTGAGGTGTTGCTCTGATAGTAGCCGAAGGCACCATGCGAGAAAACAACGAGAGGGCATCCCTTCGCAGAGCCGTCGGCGGGATAATAGATGTGTACTGGCACCTCGCGAAAACTTCTGTCCTGCTCAAAGATATCATGGCGGGATCTGTCGATAAGTATAGCAGACGTCTCAGCAATCTTGTGGTTGCCAGAGACAGGCAGACCGTTATATCCAGTGAATACAAAGGCGGGGATGAGCAGCAGTGCAATGAGTACAATGTTAAGTACACAGGAGACAATCGCACTGCTTTTCTTTTTCATGCCGTCGTCCTTGTTCCGCATGATGAGTGCTTTCGCTCCAGCGACAATAAGCAGTATTGCCAGTAAGCCCAAAATGGGGACGAAACGCCACTTCTGCCCTACTACCAGCATCGTGACAATGACGAGTATGACCTGTGCTGTACGAACTATCAAACGTTCTTTACGCCATTGCTTCTTTTCTTTTTCGCTTCGGCACGCTCTTACTGCGAGCACGATTTCTAAAGCAGCCAAGATGATAAAAAGTATAGGTCCCATATGTTTCAGATGATTTTATTATTTGAAATATATTAATGACAATTTTGTGCAGTCAGAATGCAAGTCGTCAGCGACATCAAATGTGACGTGTCAACAGCAATTTCATGCCGCAAAAATAGATACTAAAATTAGGCCTGCCAAATTTATGGGACAGACAGCTAGAACCGCGGACAGATAACTAAGCCCGCTGACGAATGACAAAAAAAAGGATGATTGATTAAGCTATGAAAGAACGGAGTTTAGGCACGTAGGTACGCGATACAGGTATTATGGTTGAGTCATTGCCGAGTTTGAGTTGGTAGCCGTTTGAATTGCCCCGAGCCGACGAGATATTGTTCAGGTTAACCACGAAAGAACGATGACATTGGAAAATATTTTCATACTCGTGCAGGTCGGTGAGCACAGATGTCAATGTGGTGTGTAATACTGAGGTGTGTGCTTTGTCGTCTTTCATGTAACATACCGATACGTTATTTTTCTGTGCCTCGATATAGAGCAAGTCGTTAATGGGCAACTGAAGGTCGTTCCCTCTTACACTGGTGTCATGGATGGTGACAACCACGTCGGTCTGCTCTTCTGTGGTCTTGTCAATTAGACTCTCCAGTTGATTGCGAAGATGCCGATAATAGCTGAAACCGACCGAGAAAACTGTTATGATAATACCTATAATAAGGGTCCAATAAAGAAACTGCAGGAAAACGCTGAAGGAAATAGGATAGTGAAATAATAATGAACATGCGATGAAGTTACAGAAACCTATAAACAAGACATTTGCCAACACCGACAATGCCTCATGCCAAACAAGCCAGGGAGATGTTTTTTTGTGTAACGGTTTTATTGCAAGTTCGAACAGATAACAGCACCCAAATGTGATTGCTCCAAAAAGCAGTGAAACCAAGAACTTGTTCCCCTTATACATGTTGACTCCAAACGGCTGCAGCACATATAATATCAGAAAAACGATGGCACCATACATGGCACAATCTAGCAATATATTGCTTTGTGAGACTGGGTATTTGCGTGTAAAAAACGACATCTTGCTTTGTTTTGTGCTTGCAAATATACACATTTTGCCTTAAATACAGGGCAATTTTACAAAGAACAAAAATAGTGCGCCAGACTGATTATTTATATTATCTTTAACAGATTATGCTTTGTGCATTACATATTGAAATAACTGGAGCGGTCGAGGTTGCGGTAGCCGATGGCTTCCATGATGTGGTGGTGCTGGACGCGGGGGCTCTGCTCGAGGTCGGCGATGGTGCGGGCGACCTTGAGGATGCGGTCATAGGCACGGGCACTCATGTTCATGCGCTCCATGGCATCGCGGAGTTTTTCGAGGCCGGCGGCATCGGGCTCGGCGTGTTTGTGGAGCAGCGATGAGGTCATCTGGGCGTTGCAGTAGATGCCCTTGTCGTGTTTGAACCGCTCGGCCTGGATGGCGCGGGCGGCAATGACGCGCTCACGGATGGCGGCAGAAGGCTCGCCGGGGGCTTTGCTGGACATTTGGTCAAAGTCGACGGGCTGAACCTCTATCTGAAGGTCGATTCGGTCAAGCAGCGGCCCGGAAATTTTCCCCATATAGTGGGCGCGCTGGTAGTCGGTGCAGATGCATTGTTTCTTGGGGTGTCCATAGTAGCCGCAGGGACACGGGTTCATACTCGCCACGAGCATGAACGAGGCGGGGTACTCGGTGGCGTAACGTGCGCGGCTGATGCTGATGACGCGGTCCTCCAGCGGCTGTCGCATCACCTCCAAAACTGACCTTGGAAATTCTGGGAGTTCGTCTAGGAAAAGAACCCCGTTGTGCGCCAAGGAGATTTCGCCCGGCGTGGGGTAGCTGCCGCCACCGACTAGGGCGACAGGTGAAATAGTATGATGGGGTGAGCGAAATGGCCGTTGTGTCATCAAGGTTGTGCCGACAGGCAGTTTGCCTGCGACACTGTGGATTTTGGTGGTTTCGAGAGCCTCGCTCAGTGTGAGTGGCGGCAGGATGCTGGGCAGTCGTTTCGCCATCATAGACTTACCTGAGCCTGGGCTGCCCACGAGCAGGATATTGTGTCCGCCGGCGCATGCCACCTCAAAGGCGCGCTTGACGTTCTCCTGCCCCTTTACGTCGGCAAAGTCGTATGGGAACTGCCCCTGTGCACGGGCAAACTCAGCGCGTGTGTCGACCTCTGTGGGTTCCAGGTGAATGTCTCCGTTAAGAAATGCAATGACCTG
>JAEEGI010015621.1_pt1 | contig 15793 bp, 9 predicted proteins | sample 8958751 | NCBI WGS metagenome assembly JAEEGI01 (sample SAMN16246545, study PRJNA631951) | gut metagenome | biome: gut microbiome; feature: rumen; material: KS-attached | host: Bos | place: Iran: Karaj | collected 2018-10
AATTTTTTTATTAATTTAAATTTTTAATCGTATGAAAAAAAGATTTTTTGGTATTCTGCTTATGGGAGCAATGGTAGTTGCCTCCATGAGTACGTTTACGTCTTGTAAGGATTACGATGATGACATCGCTAGAATCGAGAAATCGATTAACGAGAACTCTGAGAAGATTAAGGCCATTCAGGCTTTGATCTCTAACGGTGGTGTCATTCAGACTGTAACTTCTTACGAGAATGGTGTGATTGTCACTGCCAGCAACGGTGAACAGTTCAAGATCACCAATGGTAAGGATGGCATCGATGGTAAGGATGGCATCAATGGCAAGGATGGCATCAACGGTACCAACGGTAAGGACGGTATCGCTTGGACCATCGGTCAGGACGGCTTCTGGTACCAGAATGGCGAGAAGACTGAGTTCTATGCACTCGGTACAACTGCCGTCGCTACTACCACAACTGTTATCGAGGCATCTCCGAAGTATTACATGCCGAACCCTGTAACAGGTTGCTTCGACATTTATCAGGATGGTGTGAAGATTGAGAGCACAAGCATCAGCTTCCTCGGAACCGGTACTATCACCGCTACGATGGACAAGGACAACCTTACTCTGTATGGTATCGCTGGCGCACTTGGCCCCAACAACTCTATCACCATTTCTATGAGCAGTGCTCTGAAGTCAATGGTATTCGTTCCTCATCTCTACCTCGATGGTATTGAGAGTATCGAGTATCCTTGGATGGCTGATACCATCCTGAAGATGTACACTCAGCCCAAGTTCCCGAACCTGGGTCATCATGGTACATCTACACTCGACCTTCAGGATATCAGTGGTGAGCTGAACGACTACTATCCCAACATGCTGGGTCGTTACTACAACAGAACCACTGGTGATATCGAGCTTGGCTTCGCTACCACAACTGCTGCTGCCAAGAAGGCTGCTATGGAGGCTTCTGAGCCTCAGATGGCTACTCGTAGCAATCAGAACAGAGATCGTGAGTATATCTACGGTCCCGCTTGGGAGGTTGACTACCACCTGAATCCTGCTAACGCAAAGATTGATTACGCTACCAACGCTCCTGACTACAACGTTCTGGAGCCCGAGGTTGTGTACTACAACACTCGTGCAACTGATGGTAAGAAGTATACTTATGGCACATTCTCTGTAAGTTCTCCTGAAAACTTCTGGAAGTCAAAGTTCAGAGTGAATGAGAAGGGTAAGATCGAAGCTAAGAAGTATAACAACAACGAGGGTATCCTCGAGGCTGGTATCCAGATTAACGCTCCTATCTACCTCGCTCCTTGGCCAACGGATGAGACCATCAACCCGAATGGCAAGTTCACTGTTAATAAGACAGCTGAAGCTTACGGAAATGATGTTTATGGTCCTTATTCAAGCTGGTATGGCTTCGCTCGTTATGAGAAGGAGAATGCTAACAAGGACAACACTGTTGCTCTGCAGGTTAAGAAGACTGATGGTGACGAGACCACCATTACTTCTGACTACGCTCTGATCGTTCCGACCCGCGTTCAGCTGGAAGGTCTGATTTGGGACAAGGCTCCTCAGTACATCGAGCCTAACATGCCTGGCTACAACTACGGTCCTGGCAACCAGACTGGTGATGAGGAAGGTTGGGCTGATGCTAAGCGCGTTCACGTTTGGGATACTCCTGAGGAGGCTATCGCCGATCCTCGTGGTGCTTCTCTCGAGCTGGGTGCCAAGGATGCTGCAGGTGTTGACCTGAAGCCATATCTGGGTATCCACATTGTTAAGGAGAACCTGTTCAAGAAGGAATTTGAAGACGCTAATAACATCTATCCTGGTGACTACACTGGCATTTCTACAGAGGTTCTGACTCTGCACTATGGTGAAGAGGCTGCTTTCGGTCTGCACTATGAGTTTGAGTTGGTTGAGTACATTTCTTCTACCAACAAGACCAGCGATTCTAAGTACGCTACATTCTCTGACTGGTCTGAGACCACTCAGCACGCTTTCAACAATGTTACTTACGACATCGTTAAGGATTGGAATAAGAAAGATGCTACTACAAAGGTTGTTAATACCAGTAAGACTGGTGTGATTATTGCACGCGACGTTACTCCTGACGGTTACACCGCTACAACACAGAGCCGTTCTGCTGTTGACCGTGAGCCTCTGGTACGTGTTCTCGTGAAGAATGAGGATGGTGCTGTGCTGCTCGATGGTTATATCCTCCTGCACATCTTCTACAATCCTGATAACCTCCTCGTGGACAACTATCCTGAGATTGACAAGAAGTTCGACCTCTGCAATCCTGTACAGTTCGAGACCACATGGTCTGAGTTCTCTCGCTACATCCTGACTGACAAGATGTCTGAGGCTGAGCGTCTGGCATTCGACGACTGGTACTGGGCAGACTGCTTCGATGGTGACGAGGTTGTTCCTGTTGAGGACGAGCGCTATGTAACTCCTGAGGCTTATAAGGTAATGGATGCAGGTGTTGACGACGCTCACCAGCGTGGTTATCAGCTGAAGATCTTCAACCTCGGTAAGGATATTTGGGGTAATGACGCCATCGATCCTGTTCCTGGTGGAAGCTACAATGACAAGGAAGAGAAGTCTAACGAATTTGAGAAGAAGGCTCTCGGTGATATGGTTTACTATCCTAACGGTGAGGGTTCTACCAACCACATCTTCAAGTGGGTGATCTCTGAGGAAGAGCTCGAGTATCTGACTCACGATCAGAAGACCACTGGTCCGATCAAGGTTACACGTTGGTTCCGTTATATTGCTAAGGATCTGGTTCGCGGTCGCGACGCCAACCTCTACAGCAGCGCTCCTTATCCATATGTTTGGGTGAAGGTAACCATGAACATCACACGTGTTAACAAGGATGAGCACTATCAGGTTAAGAATACCAACTACTGGTATAACTGGAACCCGAAGGGTGACCTCGATGAGACTAAGGTAACTGACGGTTGGTCTGCAATCGTTCTTGATATCATGGCTCCACGCGATGGTGAGACCACTAAGGGTGAGCCTTGGAACAGCCGCGTCAGCAACACGCTTGTTGAGAACAAGGTTGATCTGTCTAACACAAAGCGTTGCAAGTACTACTTCGCTCCGAAGGGTGTTTATGAGCTGACTGCTCTGAATGGCAAGAAGTATCAGATCACTCCCGAGAACAGAACTTATACAGACGCTAACTATCCTGAGATTGCACGTCCAAATACAAACTACTGGAACCAGTTGTTCTGCAAGTATGTATGGCCGCACACCTATGTGGATATGAACGAGCCTAACTACACCACTCTGCCCGCTAAGGACTACTATGCAACTGCAACTTATCTGTCTCAGATTAAGACTGCACAGAATAAGCACGAGTGGAAGGAAGCTGACCTCGAGAATACGCTGAAGTGGTGTTCTATCATCTACAATGACGTTGACTTCGATAACGATGGTAAGATTGACCAGTACGCTGGTGCATTCAACAACCAGGTTCTGTATGCTAAGAATACAAGTACCAATGTTTATACTCCTATCGCTCGCATCAAGCAGCAGGAATTTGTTAAGGCAGATCCTTCTACATGGCCTGACGCTGGTGTTATTGAGTTGATCCACTGGTTGCCTATCGGTTCTACCTATCAGGATTATCTGGCTGGTAATGCTACTCTGAACACTGTTTGTGAGGACGTTCTGAACGCTATCGGTTATCCGATGAAGGAAGACGGCACTTGCGACTTCGACTACGCTCACAAGTATCTCATGACCGAGCTCCACGCTTGGCTGGGTGTTGTAGCAGTTAACGATTGTAACGTAGCAGTTTACATGGATCAGGTTAAGCACGATGATGACAATGTGGCTACCTTCGTAGCTTCTTGGCAGCGTCCTATCAACATCAGCACTGAGACCATTACTCCGGCTCTCGATGCTAACACTCAGGAGAACTACATCTTCCTCGTAGACTACCTGAAGATGTTCGACTGGCGTGGTAACAAGCCTCATCAGGGTTACATGTGGGACGACCACTTCTACTTCTGGGCTTACTACAATGTCTACCAGATCGATGTAGATATGCGTCCTGCTTCTATCCTGACCAACATGCACCAGGCTGATGTGAATACGTTTGTTCCTCTGAACAAGGTGACCACTCAGGCTATCCTGACCAACATCGATGTATTGAATCCTGGCACTGGTAATGCTCGCCTCGTTCCTGATGCAGCTAACCTGAAGTCTTACGTATTCGACCTCGTCGGTGGTGCTAAGAAGTTCACCTACGCTGTGAACAACGATGCCCTGAAGGATTACATGGGTGTTGGTACACCTAACATCGATACCAACAAGGCTCGCTTCGGTGGCTTCTACTATGCTAACAATGGTGACAACGTGACAGAGTTCGACGTGATCATTCCTATCACAGTTCACTACGAGTGGGGTTATGTAAATGCTAAGGTTAAGTGGCACATCAACACCACACACAGATAAGTCAATAATCGAGAGATGAAGTAATCATTTCAAAATTATAAAGCTCTGAATGGAGAGTGCGTCTCGTGAGAGCAGACGCACTCTCTTTTTTCCTTTTAATATCAAAGTCATGATGAATAAGTATAGTTTATTTTTTCTTGCAATAGGTTTTATTTGCTTGGTAAGTTCTTGTTCTAATAAGAATAAGAAAAATATGAGCCGTGAGGAACAGATTGAAGTCTTCCGTTCAGAACTGACGGAGGCCGATACAACGACGATGTTGAAATTGGCGGATAACGCCATGGAACAGCTGAAGGCTAAAAAGATTGATCAGGTGATAGCATCCCTTTATGAATACAATGATTCCACACAGGAGGTCAAACCTTTGTCGAAGGAAACGGCTAAGCGCTATACCCGTAGGTTTAAGATGTTCCCTGTGCTGGACTACTATCGTGAGTACTATTCCTTTATGTTGGAAGGCTGCAATGACGTGAAATACTGTGTCACTTTTGCAACTGCTGAGCAGGCCGGTACAAATGAGCCTGCTACCACGATGTTTATGTTTAACCCGGTAAAGATCGACGGTGAGTGGAAACTCTGTGTGAAGACGCCGCAGGATCTGTTCGATACCGAGAAGCTTTAATATAGAATATTCTTTTTTATTACTATAATTCCGATGAAGAAGATACTTGTTTTTTTACTCGTTTTGCTGTCTGCTCAGGTTAACGCACAGATAGAGGAAACCGTGGTATTTGATTTCACGAAGCCTTCTTCCCTGAATCCGCCGTTGAGTTTGGACACTTCTGCTGGTGATGTTGCGATGGTCACCTTTAAGACTTTTACCAGTGGACCTGTGGAGATGAGTTTTATGAGCACGGGGCAAGGCGTGGCTATTAATAATGCCAGTGAGAGAATGATTCTTTACTCTCTGGCTATTCGTGCCAGAGCGGGAATGAAACTGTCGTTCTCTAAGAGCGGCTATGCTTTCTCCTATGTACAGTTCGAAGGCGCACTAGGCGACTTGGGCAATGTCAATTCTGTGACGAAAAGATGGACAGCTTCTGATAAGAGTACGACTGAGGTTTCGTTTACAAATGGTATTCAGCCTACCCGTTTTCAAAAGATTACAGTCTGTTATACCAGAGCTGCACTGCCTGTATCACAGCCGGTGACTACTCCGAAATCTGGTGATAAGGTATCTTCTTTCAAGACGATGAGCTTGCAGTTTGACCTGCCCATGAGCGTGGTTCACGAAAAGGGTATCAAATTGTATACGCTGGATCAAGATGGCGAGCGTATCGGTAGTCAGGATATGATTGCTACCGTGTCTGCAACGGATTCCAGGACAATTCTCCTGACTGCAGAAAAGGAGATTATGCAGGATGGCTCTTTTGAGGTTTATGTACCGGCAGCTTCGTTCCAAAATTCCGAGCAGTCCTCCAGTCCGGAGATAAAAGTGCCGTTCACGGTCTATGCCGATCGTGCGACATTACGTTATGAATCTGTTACTCCTGATCCCACAGAGGGCAATGTCCCCAAGGTTCCGGCAACCATTACGTTGAAGTATGCTGATAATCAGTCCGTCTCGATTGTCGAAGACGGTGAGCATGAAGTGGTGGTCTATCAGGATGATGTGTACAATTTCACGCCTGTTGCTTTGGACGTTGACGATCATAATGTGGTTCTGACACTTGATGGCGAGATGACGGCCGAAGGCGATTGGTATGTTGTGATTCCTGAGGGAACGATTACCAATGGATTCTCTCCTGAGAGTCCCTATTACCGTTGCAATCCAAAGACGACTTTGGTCTATACGGTAGAGAATGAGTTGTCGCTCTATCGGGCAGAGGCAACTGCGCTGTTGACTGCAGGCGGTAAGGATGCGGCGCTGATCGGCTATCCTGCTGATGGCACTGCCAGTCGTCAGGCTTTGATTGATGCCTTGGCGAATAGCGAGGCTACGGCTGAAGAATTGCAGAAGGCCATCGACGACTATTATGCAGAGGTCAATGTCAAGATGCCTGAGGATGGTAAATGGTATAAGTTGGCTGCCGTCAATGACAATGGTGAGAAGCAATACCTGAAGTATGAGACGGTCCTCTCCACGACAACCAAGGCTTCAGAGGCATCTGCCTTCAAGGCTTTTGTGAATAGTGATACCCAGACTTATTCGTTTAAAACCTCCGATGACAAGTTCCTGAATGTTCAGTCAATCAGCGAAGAACAGAGTGGTACTTTGGCGATGAACCTTTCTGCTGGTGGTATGACCGGTCTGACGTTGGCTAAATTGGCTGTCGAAGGTCAGAAACTGACAGGTCTCCTGACCTTGAAGGGTTCGGATTATGCTGTCGTGGCTTTCGGTGATGAAATGTTGTCGACGACCTCAGGCAGTACGGTTCAGTATGGTGCGGATCTGACCAGTGCCTTCTCGTTTGTGGAGACGGCAGAGGAGACCAAGCCAGAGGAGGATCCAGAGATCATAACCTCACCCTACGCTCAGTTTGAGAAGCGCTCATCTGAAAGGGCAGGAGAATTGATGATTCTCACCTTCCTGTCTGTCCAAAAAGTCAGTCTATTGGAAAAAGATGCAGCCTATTTCACCAAGGGCGGTGAGAAAATCGACTTTGAAGGCCTTATCCTGACCGCAGTTCCAGGTAGTCCTACACAGTTCTACGTGAATACCAGAGGCCTTAAGTCGGGTACCTACAATCTGGTTCTTCCTGAAGGCACGTTCTCGTTGCTGAAAGCTACTGGTGAGACTTTGGCTTCTGAAGAAATCACATTGTCCTTCGTCATCGATAATGAAAGTATAGCTCCAGAGGATCCTACAGGTTTTGTAGAAGACTTCTATGAGTATATTTCTTATCAGTCGCTTACTCGTTCTGATCCATATATCATGGATACGGATCTGAATGAGTTGTACATCTATGTCCATGGCGACGGTGTCAGAGGTGGTATCGCTGCCGATGCGAGCAAGCGCGTCAGCATCGTTCAGGCCTATACCAATGGTGAGCTGGCTTGGGGACACTTCGAACCCTATCCTGAGTTTGCTGAAGAGAACGGCTTTGAGCCAGGTACTGTTCAGGCGGTCAAACTGGTGATGGACGAACCTTTGGAAGAAGGCGGGTTGGATAATGCCTCTGGACAATATGGTTATCGCATCCTTGCTGGTACGATTGGTGATTTGAACTTCGGCCGTTACCTCGCCGGTGATCCTGATGTGAAGCGTAGTGACTGTCGTGTGAACAAGGCTGACTATACCATTACATTCAACGTCAATAACGATCAGGCAAGAAAGGTTTATCCGTCTTCGGAGACCATCGAATATGGTCGTAAGCTGTTGGCAAAGACTGGTGTTGGCTATCCTGCAGAAGACAGTCAGGCACGAAAAGTCTTACAGAGTAAGATGGGCTATGTGGAAGGCAATGACGAACTCTATCAGGGCTACTTCAATGATTTCTACAACGAGACCAATGTAGTGAAGCCGACAGCCGGTAAGTACTATAAGGTCTATGCTGTTGCCGCTGATGGTACCAAGGCTTATTTGGACTATGACGGTAGCACAGTGGGCGTCACTGCTGACCCAGCCAAGGCTACTGGTTTCAAGATGGCTGCCAATGAAGATGGTACATACCGTTTCGTGACAGGTAATAGTACATATCTGCGTCAGCTCTCTAATGAAACAAATACGAGCGCAGCATATGCCGCTACGGAGAATGACATCACCATAGCCAAGTTGAGCATTGAGGGTGTGGATGCCGTGAAGACCTTCGGACTGTTCAGTCTGAAGATGGAGAATACTTACGCGCTTGTTGACGTCAAGAATGCCAAGATTTTGGCCGCTACAGCAACGTTGGCAGATTCTGATAACGAGAAGACCAATGCCTTTATGTTTGAGGAGGTCAGTGCGGCGAATATTCCCACTCCAACAGTAAAGGTTGAGTTGAGCCCCGCCACAGGATCAGAGGTAGACCTATTGGATCAGGTGCGAGTGACCTTCTTTGGTGTTGGACAAGTGGAACTTGCCGATATGTCGCTGATTACGCTGACTGACGTTTCGGGAGAGTCTATGAATCCTGTCAAGGTTGAAACATCTGCCAATGATCCCAACAAGTTCTTAATTGACTTTGTCAGCGTTGCACCTGGACAGACGTATTTCCTCTCTATTGGAAAGGGTGCTTTCACTTACACGTTCGCAGAGCAGAGCCGTGAGGTGGAACTTGTGACAGCTGTATATACCATTACTACAGGTATCACAGGCATTACCATTGATCCGAGTGGCGATGCCGTCTACGACCTTCAGGGCCGCAGGGTGACAGGTACCTTGAAGTCGGGTGTCTACATCAAGAACGGCAAGAAAGTATATATCAAGTAAAGGTAAGTACTTTTCCTTCAATAATAACCCGCCCTTATTTCGCGATAAGGGCGGGTTATTGTTGAATAAGGGTGGGTTATTAAAATACCTGATGCGTCTATACCAAATGGATACCTTCAGGGGATATCGTAATCAGATGGCGTTTGTATAGGTCGCCTATGGCCTGCTTGTAGGTCTTCTTGGACACACCAAAACGGGCGGCGATAGCCTCAGCGGATGATTTGTCGCCAAGTTCACAGAAGCCGTCGTGCTCATAAAGGTAACGGAGCAGGATCTCTGCAAAGTCGAGTGCCCGCTCTCGGCCTGTGACTTTCTGATAACGTTCCACCTTTGCTGTTGCCATCAGACGGTGGGTCTTCTCGTCCTCCATGATATAGACATAATAGGTCTTACCGATCTCCATCCGTTGTTTCTGCTCACGGAAGGGACAGAAGAGGTCTTTCATCAGTCCCCATTTCAGAAAGGCACCGTATTCATTGGTCCAGGCACATTCCAGATAGGCAAACTCGCCGACTTTGGCGATGGGGTGCTCTGTCGTGGCGATGGTACGCTCGTCCTGATCCAGATAGATGAAGACTTCTATCTCATCACCGATTCTCATGTCTGGCGTCACATAACGGTTGGGCAACAGGATGTTGCCCTCATCGCCACCGTCAAGGTACAGTCCGAATTCCAGACGTTTCTTTATTCTGAGGGTATGGTATTCTCCGAGTTTAAGCATGGTTCTTCAGGTGTTTGGTCCTGTGGGGCTATGACGATTTCCGGTTCTTCAATGAGTCCATCTCTAAGGTGAATGGTTCTGTCGGTGATAGAGGCCAGCGTCTCATCGTGCGTGACGATGACAAAGGTCTGGCCAAACTGGTCGCGAAGGTCAAAGAAAAGTTTGTGGAGTTCTTCTTTGTTCTTGGAGTCAAGAGAGCCGGAGGGCTCATCGGCGAGGATGACAGCAGGATTGTTGACCAACGCACGGGCCACAGCCACACGCTGCTTCTCACCGCCAGAGAGTTCGTTGGGTTTATGTGTTGCGCGGTCTGCCAGTCCCATGAAATCCAACAGTTCTTTGGCACGTTTCTTGGCCTGTTTCTGTGATACGCCCGCGATATAGGCGGGTATCATGATATTCTCGATGGCTGTGAATTCCGGCAGGAGCTGATGAAACTGAAAGACGAAACCCAGATGCTGATTGCGGAAGTCTGAGAGTTTCTTCGTGGACAATCGGCTGGTGTCGATGCCGTCGACAATGACTGAACCGGTGTCAGGACGGTCTAGTGTACCGATAATCTGCAACAACGTGGTCTTGCCGGCACCTGAAGGGCCGACAATACTGACAACCTCTCCCTTGTTGATATGAAGGTCAATGCCCTTCAATACTTGTAACGAGCCAAAGCTCTTTGTTATATCTTTAATTGTAATCATAACTCATTCTTCACTTTTCACTCTTCACTATTCACTTTTTTTATGTATCCACCTCGATATCACGTTGTATATCGATGTCTCCTCCTGATGCTGGGCCTCTGTGAAGCTCATGCGGTCATCCTTGGTATCACCATGCTGGTCTGGGAAGATAATCATGAGGTTCTTGCCCGGGTAGTATTTCTGCAGTTCATCCGGCAGACGGTCGATGGCATTCTTGTAGGAGATAGTTCCCTTACGGGCACTAATCACCACAAAGAGATGGTCGTCGGAAACCTGTGTGGCCAGTTGTGGCAGTTCATTCCAATGTCCCATCGCTGTGTATTCTGCACGTACTGACGGATGACTGTTATTAATATATTCTGCAATGAGTACAAGCGACTCCTTTCGGCCATGAAACTGGATGCGGCAGTCCAACTGTTCTGCAAATCGACTCAGACGTTCCAGCCATCGGTGGAAGCCTGGCTCAAATTCTGCCCGGGAAGGTACGACGACTTGAATACGTCGCAGGGTGTTCAGGGGTTGTATGAACCTGGTGAGCACAATCTGACGATTCAGGCCATTGTAAAGGCTTTGGATGAATTCACCCCAGAACTTCGGGCTGATATCGGTATGGACGTGCATGCCCATCACAATTTCGCTGCAGGCAAACTCGCGGAAGGCATGCTTGATACCGTTGGCAATATTGGATGCCAGACGAACCTGTGTCTGCATCTGCACATCGGCAGCTGCTGCTTGTTGTTGAAGACGTTCCAACAGTTGAAGTCCTTGTTGACGTCCGGCAGCAGAGTCCTTGTCGTCATAGACCACGTTGAGTGCTACAAGTCCGCGGTTTAACTGTTGGTTGCGCATCAATAGGGCTAAAGTGAGTAGCTGAGGGGCTATCTCAGGATATTTCACACAGAGCAGAACCTTCTCGTCATCATTTTGCATATCTCCTTCCTCTTTCCATTTTCCTCTTTCCTCCAATACAATCTGTTGTGACGCATGTTCGGTCATCATTGTGGAGATGACGCAGGTGACCAGAATCATCATCACCACACCATTCAACATGTCGTCGTTCACCAGAAAGATGCCGGGAGCCACTTCGAGTCGCATACCCACCATCACCATGGCAATGGCGCCTGCAGCATGGGCAGAGGTCAGTCCGAACATCATGTTGCCGTCACGCTGTGGAAGATGGAAAAGCAGGCTGGAGATATAGGCTGCCACCGCCTTGCCGAAGGTACCGAAGAAGGCTATCAGGAAGACGACCCAAAGCACCTGTGCCCCAGAGAACAGGGTCCGCACGTTGATGAGCATGCCCACACCAATCAGGAAATAGGGAATAAAGACTGCATTTCCGATAAACTCAATGCGGTTCATCAGTGGAGAAACCTTCGGTATATACCTGTTGAGGATCAGTCCGGAGAGGAATGCACCGAAGATACCCTCCAGTCCGATGAGGTTAGACAAGGCTGCCGAAAGGAACATCACAGCCAGGACAAAAATATACTGCATCACGGCATCGCTGTAACGACGCAGGAAGTAACGGGCAATCTTCGGAATGAGATATACTGAGCCTGCCATGAAAGCGACGAGTTTCAGAAGGAAAATGGAAAGAGGAAGGAGGAAAGAGAAGAGGTTGTTGGCATTGATGTTCTCGGTGTAGAAGGTGGCGAGAGCCGCGATCATCACCAGGGCCATGAAAAGCGAGATCATTGATGAGCCTACGGAGAGTTGTACTGATGGGTGGCGCTGAAGACCGTATCGTCCGATGATTGGATAGGCAATCAGCGTGTTGGATGCCATGATACAACCTAGTAGGAAGGAGGCCGCATCGGAGTAGTGCAACAGCATCCTGGCCATGACATAGGTCATACCCAAAGGAATAAGGCAGGTCAGAAGTCCAAAAACCAGGAACTGGCTGGATTTCTTCTTAACGCTTTCCGTGTCCATCTCCAGTCCGGCGAGGAACATGATATAGTAAAGACCTACGCTTCCAAGGATCTCAAACGACATGTCGCGTTCGAGAATATCGAGACCGTAGTGGCCGATAACGACACCCGCCAACACCATGCCGATGATGTGGGGAATGCGCAGTTTACTCATGATAATCGGGGCAAAGAGAATGATGAGTAGCACCACGAAGAATATCAGCGTGGGGTCGGTAATGGGAAAATATGCTGCTATCAGTCTCATTTCGTGTGCAAAGATACGAAATAATTCATAATTAATAATTCATAATTCATAATTATTTTGTAATTTTGCAGCCGAAATACGAATTAATAAAAGGAATAGACGTATGAAAGTAGCAATTGTTGGTGCGAGTGGAGCTGTGGGACAGGAGTTCCTGCGCATTCTCGCTGAGAGAAATTTCCCGATGGATGAACTGGTGTTGTTTGGCTCTGAGCGTAGTGCCGGACGAAAATACACCTATAAGGGAAAGGAGATTGAAGTCAAGTTGTTGCAGCATAACGATGACTTCAAGGATGTGGATATCGCCTTTACTTCAGCCGGTGCCGGTACATCGAAGGAGTTTGCCGAGACAATTACGAAATACGGTGCTGTGATGATCGACAATTCTAGCGCCTTCCGTATGGACGATGATGTACCCTTGGTGGTGCCTGAGTGCAATGCTGAGGATGCCTTGAACCGTCCCCGTGGCATTATCGCCAATCCGAATTGTACGACGATTATGATGGTGGTTGTGCTGCAGCCTCTGGAGCAGATCTCACATATCAAGCGTATTCACGTGGCTTCTTATCAGAGTGCTTCTGGTGCTGGTGCCGCTGCTATGGCTGAACTGCAGCAGCAGTATAAGGAGATGGTTGAAGAGGGCGAGGTGAAGACGATCAAGAAGTTTGCCCACCAGCTGGCTTACAATGTGATTCCTCAGATTGATGTGTTCCAGCCCAACGGCTACACCAAAGAGGAGATGAAGATGTTCAACGAGACCCGTAAGATCATGCATACTGATGCCAAATGTTCGGCGATGTGTGTGCGTGTCAGTTCGTTGCGCTCTCACTCAGAGTCTGTTTGGATTGAGACCGAGAAGCCGATCAGTGTAGAGGAGGCTCAGAAGGCCATCGCTGCAGCACCTGGTTGTACGTTGAAGGATGATCCTGCCACCCTTACTTATCCGATGCCTCTGGAGACAGCTGGTAAGGATGATGTCTACGTGGGTCGTATCCGTAAGGATCTGAGCGATGAGAATGGTCTGACCTTCTGGCTCAGTGGTGACCAGATCCGTAAGGGTGCTGCGCTGAATGCCGTGCAGATTGCCGAATATCTGGTTAAAGTTGGAAATGTGAAGTGAAAAAACTCCTGCTATTATTATTGCCACTGCTATTCCTGACGGGATGTGGTGGAGGTGATGATGACGGCCGACGGTTGGGGAACCTTATCGTCGGTACTTGGCAACGTGGATGGGAAGATGGTGATGTCGTCATTGAGGGTGAGACCGAGTGGCGACCAGAGGATTTTGCCTTTGATCTTTTTGTGTTCCGCGATGATGGCAATTATAATGGCATGGTCCGTAGCGGCTCTTTTTCATCCTATGACTTTTCCGGGTATATCCTCTATGAAGGAACCTACCGTTGCGATAACCATAATCTCAAATTGGAATTTACGGATGATCAGGGACGTCAGGATACTATCCTGGCCCAGATTTTGTCATTCACAGAAACTGACCTTGTGGTCAAGGTCAAGCGTGACGGTACTCTTAATGGTAGTGCTGTTTCAGTCACCGTAACGATGAAACTGCGGAAAGCTCAGTCGTCGTCCTCCACCTCCGATGCGTGATACCTGTAGGAGTAGGTAATCTGATGATATGCTGAAAAATACCCCAGGCACCCACCCGAGAAATTCGCTATCGGGTTGGTGCCTGTGTCGTTCATAAGCTGCATGGAATACAAGTAGTCATAGGCCCGTTGGTCTATGGCACGTATCTCAATACGGAGCAGGTCGCCTTCATTCAGCACATCACTGTCGTTGCTGCCCTCACGGAAGAAAGAGAATAGCTGTTGTAGTTCTTCGTTCGGATTCTGGTTGTCGCGCATTACTGCCCAGCGGTAACCGATGCCATTACGGTAGATGTGCATGAAATACCAGTTCTGTTCATTGGGGATGTCATCCAGACGCAGGTCCCCGAAGATAATCTTCTCTGATGCGGCCTTCATCCTGACGAAACGGAAGTTCTTCATTTTGGGTGCCTTTTGCATCACGGAGGTCGAAGAGAAATGATGACCGTCGAGCTCTACGTCAAGTTGATAATCGGTTCCTGCCACACCTTTCAGAGTGTACAACCGGTAGAAACCGTTGGTAGCATAGGGAATGGTATAGATCTGCCCGGTGTTTGTGGATACCGTGACTTTTGCATCGCTGATGGCACTGATGGACGAATTGTCCTCCATCGCACCGGTTTGACTGATACGTACTTCTGTTCCTGCATTTGAGACAGAAGCCTCCACCACATAGATGGGGTCAACCTGATGGTAGATGAGGTTGATGTCTTTCTCACAGGATGACAGGAGAACGATATTCAGGCAGATTAACAATCGAATATAATATTTCATGGGCGATCAGAATTTGATGTTAAAGGCAACGGAAGGCACGATGCCGAAGAGTGAATACTGTACGGCCCTTGTCTTGTTACCATTCTCGCTGTCCTCAAAGTTGATGAGGAACGGGTTATAGTGATTATAGAGGTTGTAGATGCTGATACACCATTCATGGGTAGAGCGTTTGTATCTCTTTGCCCATACGGCACTGACATCCAAACGGTGGTAGCCGGGTGCCCTGTAGCCGTTACGCTCGGCGTAATAATATATCCAGTTGTCTTCAATCTGATATTTTCCACTGGGTGCCGTGAAGGCCTGTCCTGTGTTGAAGAGCCAGGCGGCATTGAGCGACCATCTCTTGCTTAACTGGTACATGGCGACGATGTTGATATCATGGCGACGGTCGTTGTTGGCGTTGTACCAACGGTTGCCATTGATACCGTCGATGCGGGTTTTCGACCATGAGAGGGTATAGGCCAGCCATCCGGTGAGTCGACCGTGGTTCTTGCGTGCTGCCAGTTCAAAACCGTAGCCTTTGCCTTCTCCCGGCAGAACGAGACGTTCAATCTCAATCTCGCTGCTGAAACTCTTGCCATCGCGATAGTCCAGTACATTCTTCACCTTCCTGTAGTAGGTCTCCAGCGAGAAGTCATAGCTCTGACTGGGTGTCATCGCAAAAAGACCGATGCTCACCTGGTCTGCAATCTCGGGTTTGACGATGTTACTACTCATGGTGTAACGGTCGAAGGGGGTCGAGGTGTTCTGATTCCTCAGGGCATGGATATTCTGAGCTGTACGGGCATAGCCGATTTTGACGCTGGTCTGTTCGGTAGGTTGGATGCTGATGCTGGCGCGTGGTTGCCAGGTGACGTGGGTCTTGACAATCTCGTTCTTGCCATAGTTGTAATACCAGCCGATCTCTCCATCTGGTTCGATGTCATAATAGAGAGAACCGCCAAGTGGTGAGAAGGCATTGACACGCAGTCCGGCAGAGACCGTCATCCACGGGTATATCGGGATAATCGT
>JAEEGI010015623.1_pt1 | contig 15792 bp, 12 predicted proteins | sample 8958751 | NCBI WGS metagenome assembly JAEEGI01 (sample SAMN16246545, study PRJNA631951) | gut metagenome | biome: gut microbiome; feature: rumen; material: KS-attached | host: Bos | place: Iran: Karaj | collected 2018-10
AATTAAAAAATAGGAAAAACAACAATAATTAATTCAATATTAAAATTATCAGATAAAGAAAAAGGAAAAACAGGATCAAATAGTAAAAAAGAAAAAAAAAAAGTTTTTACACCTTATAATAATAAAAAATATTTATCTTGGTTAACTTTATATGATTCTGAAGGATTTGAAAAAGAAAGAGATAATAATTTAGATATTCAACAATTTAAAGATTTTATTGAAGGAAAAAAGAAAAATGGAAATTATAATGAATTTATTCATGGAATTTGGTATTGTATTGATGGAAATGAATTTTCTGATATTGAATTTAAGAATTTAATTCAATTATATCAAATTTATTCTGCTAAAAATTTTAATATTATTGTTGTTCATTTAAAAGGAAAAGATCCAAAGAGTAAAACAGCATTAAACAAAATTAAAGAATATTTAGAAGAATATTTTAAAATTAGAGATATTTCATATATTTCTGTTGAAGCAATTGAAAGTGAAATTATGATTGATGAATATAATAAAATTAAAGTTCCTATTTTTGGATTGAAGGATTTAATTAATTTAACTAAAAATTCAATTCCAAAAACTTTTTATTCTCTTTATTTAACAATAATTCAAAAAATATTAGAAAATAAATTTAATCAAGAATTTGAAAATAATAAAAATGATTCTAATATTGAATTTGAAAACGTTGAGAATACACTTTTAAATACTTTTAAAGAATCATTAAAAAAAATTATTACAAATGAATCTATAAATTACATTAATTCTTTAGATTATGATACTATAAAATATGATTTGAAATTAATTGAAATAGAAGCAAAAAATAATAATACTATAAAATTGATAAATCAGTTTATAAGTGAATTTACAGATGATGAAAATAGATTTACCAATAAAGATTTAATTGATAAATTGAAATTAAGTTTAGATAAACATATTTTCTTTAAATTAAATAAATGTTTTGAAAATTTATTAAAAACAATATTTCAGAATTTTATTTTTAAAAATTTAGATTCAAAAATAAATCATTCTCAAATTTACAAAATAATTGAAGATAATATTCAAAATTAAATGATAAATTATAATTATTAAATAATATATTAATTATTATTTCTTTTATGTTATAAATAGAAATTATGTAAAAAAAATTAAAAAATAAAGAGTTAACCTTATAAACAAGGTGAATTTCCATTATATAAAATATTATATCTTTTTTGAGATGAAATTTTTATTAACAAGTAAAAAAAATAATACTTTCGTTTAAAAAAAATACAATAATATTTTATTTTAAAAATTTATCAAAATATTAATTATTATCTATATTATATATTTTAATTACATTATCATCTGATGCCATTGCAATTTGATAAGAATTAATTTTTATTATAGAAGACAAAACAGTAAAACTTACTTTTTTATTTTCTGAAGATTTAATCCATTCTCCATCTTTTATATAATATAAATTAATTTTGCCTATATCTCCAGAAATTAAATAATCATCATTTAATTTATGAAGACAAAATATAGAATCATCAGTTTCAACAACCAATTGAATTTGATAACATATCATATTAATTATTGTCATATTATTTTTTCCTCCAATAACAATAAGTCTTTCATTTAATTTTATCATTGAAGCAAACCAAGGATTATTATCAATATTATTTAATGAAAATTCACTTTTATTATCAATTAAATTATAATAATCAAATATTTTATCATTATAAGAACAAAAAGCAAAAAAATTCTTTTTAAATTCAATTATATAATATATATTAGAACAATAATCTTTTAAACATTTTAAAGTTTCATAATTATTTTCTTTATTTTTTTTCCAAAAAGTAATTCCTTTAGAACAAGAAATTAAATAATCATCTTCACTTTCTACAATAAAGAAAACAGGATTAGATAAATATAAAGTATGTTCTACTTCATATGTTTTTTCAAATAATTTTATTATTTTAATTCTCTGGTCTTCACCACAAGATATTAAATTTCCATTTTTCATTTGAGTTATATAATTCACATCATCAAAATGTTCTTCTATTATTAAATCAATTATATATGTCTTTTCTTTATATATTATTATTTTACTATCACAACCACATGATGCTAAACGATTATCTTTTAATAATAATAAACAATTTATATTTCCTTCATGTTTAACTATTTCTTTTGACAATGTAATATTAGTAATTTTCTTATCAATTGTTTCTTTAATTTTCATATTATATACAAAAATATTTAAAAAAGTAATTTTTTATTAAAATAAAATTCTAAATTAAACTTCAGAATTCTTTTGTTTTATAATAAACAATTTTTTATATAAATCATTTACATATTTCTTTTTAAAGATATATTATATATTATTATTTCTTCTCTGATTTTAGAAATGATGATGCATTTTTTTATATTTAATACTTCTTTTTTTGGAATATTTTTTTATATTTGAAATTTAAATCAATTTATAATTTTGAAGTAATAATACAAATAAAAAAAAGTGAATAGTGTAATAAAAAAAGGAAAGATAGTCATTATGAATAAATACATATGAAGAAATAGAATAAGAAGCTCAATAATCATAAAATTACTTATATGAAAAAAAAAAAAATTAAGAAAAGATTTATGAATAAATTTAATAAATATATGATTTCATAACCAAACATTAATTATTTTCAATACCCAATGACATTAATATAAAGATGACTTCATGTAATAATTCTTAAAAAATTTCAAAAAATAAAAAATCTCAAAAAAACACATTTTTAAATTCCATCTTGTTTTTCAATTCCTTCAAAATTAAACAAATTATCATTATCTTTACTAATTCCACTTAATAAATTCGAATTATCAATTTTTGAAGAATTATAATTAGGAGTATTTAATTTATTAAAAGAAATATTAGGAACAATAGGACTCACACCAAAACTATCATTTAATAAATTTCTTTTTCTCTTTTGATTAATATAATCAGGTGTATTTTGATTAACATATATATTAACCATATTATAAATATCATTATTAGGTTTTGGTGTATATAAAGGAGTTGGTGCTTTAAAACCATCAAAATTTTTTGGATTAAAAGGAGAAAATATTTGAGTTGTTTTAAAATAATTTGGTGATTGCATTCTTTCAAAACGAATTAATTTTTCTTCATTCTTTTTCTTTATTTCTTTTGATTCTATTTCTTCTTCCACATTATTATTTAAGACATTTATTTTACTTTCTGGTTTTATTATTTTTTGCTTTATATTACTTAATGTATTTTTCTGCTTTATTGAAGGAGATGTATTTCCTGTTTTTAAAGAAAATTGAGGAATTGAAACTTTAAATTTTTTCTTAGTTTTAATATCTGAAATACTTTTTGATTTTAATTTATTTTGTCTTAAATAGTAATCTTTTGGATTTTCCTTATTTTCTTTTTTTGTTTTTTTTTCAATTTTTTCTTCATCAATATCATCATTAAAATTATTTTCTTTTTCTCCACAAAAAATTTTTTTATAATCATTTAAATTATAATTTTCTTTAATTACCTTTTTATTAAAGTTAATTAAGTTTTTTTTTATAAAATCTTCAGCTGTTGATTTTGATGTTGTAACACTTAAACGATCTTTATGGTCAACAATTACTAAAAAAATATCTACATCACATAATAATGAAAGTTCCATTACTTTTTTAATTAATCCTTTTTTCCTTTTATAATAAGTTATTTGACTATTAAGTCTATTTTCTATTTTTGTTATTTCTATTTTTCTTTTTCCCATATTTTTTTTATGTTCATTATTACCTTTTGAATTCATTGATTTTTTATTATTTTCTTCTTAATTAATTGATTGTTAATTTAATTAACAATTAAATGTTTTAGATATAGATTACTTTGAAAATTTTATGTAATTAAAAATTAAAAAATGTCTTAAAAACGATTAAAATTTATTTTAAATTATACTTGGTGTAATCGTCAAAAGAAATTTTGAAATATATTTTATGTGAATCAGAATCATTAGTATCTATTTTAATCATGAAAAAAAATATAAAAATTTAAAAAAAAAGGATATGGTTTTTAAATGATAAAAATATCTAAATAGTTTGCTTTACTTTTTATAAACAAAATTTTAAAATTAATACTGTTAAATAAAAAATTAAAGTTATATAACATAATATTAAACTTAAAAATTAAAAGATTTAAAATTCAATAAAACAAATTTATTTTTTAAAATATATAATATATAAATAAAAACATGAAATAAAAGAAATAATCTAAAAAATAATGAAAAAATTAATAATTAAACATCAACAAAAATTAATATTTAATTGCAATCTTTAAATTATAATTAAAAAAATGAGAGCATTTATTCCATTATTACTTATAACATTAGTATCTAATAGTGTTTTCTTAAACTCGAATTCAGAAACTTTATCAGAATCAGAACCCCAAAAATATATTACTGAACTATTTAAAAAATTAGATGATATGACATCTGGTTTAATGGATTTCATTCAAACAAAAATAAATGATGAATTATTTAATATTTTTAAAAATTCTACTTCACTATTTATAAATACCATGAAAAAAAAAACTTATTATGAATTCAGAAAAGACTTAAAAAAATATTTATATGATATTGGAAATAAAATTCAAGATTTTGATTATAACTCTGTTTTCAATTATGTTGTTGAAGAAATTCAAAGTTTTGTAAATTATGTAAATACCACAACATTCAATGACTTGCTTGAAAAAATGATATCTGATTTGAGGTATGATATCAACAATTTAAATATAACTGCAATAAAAAATGAATTAAGTAAAATTGAAGAAGAGATTAAAAATTATGATATAGAAAGAATTATATTAGATATAGTGAAAGGATTAGATAATCTAAAAAAAAAAGAAAGTTATACAGAAGAAAGAATAAAGAGAGATATTTCAGAAATAAAATATGATATGGTTAGAGGAAGAGGGGAAGCCAGAGGAGGTATTACTCGAACTTTTGATTCTATTAAATCAGCAATTGAATATATTAAATTAAATTATACAGATTTTTCTAAAGAAGCTAAATATACTGAATTAAATGAAAATGTTTTTCCCTTTATTAAAGAATTAAACATTCAAAAAGTAAAAGAAGTTCTTAAATATTTTGTTGATAAAATTAGAGGTATTTTGAAATCCTCAGCAATGCAAAAAATTAAAGGACTATTAAAAGAATTATTAGAAGTACAGAATGAATATATTAATAAAGATTTTAGAGATAATTTGATGAAAATAATTGAAACTATTCTTAATGGAGATTATATTGTGGAGCCTGATTATTCGTTATTTAAGAATATATATGATTGGATAGTAAAGTTTATTAATAAAATAGATGAACAAAAATCTTTGGAGCTTGAACTCTCAAATTTGATAAAGGACTTTAGGACTTATAATTTTCATTCATTCCTTGATAAATATGCTTTATATGCTAAAAGGTGTGTTGGAATTGGAATTAATTTTATAGTTCGCTTCTTTGAATTTCTTCTTCCTTTTCCTTTATATTTATCTCAAATATAAAAAAATTTTAAATAAAATATTATTAAGAGTAGTAACTTAACAAAACTTTGAACAATAAACTATTTTTATTATTAAAATAATTAAAAAAATAATTATATATAATGATACAATTAATAATTAAACATCAACAAAAATTAATATTTAATTGCAATCTTTAAATTATAATTAAAAAAAAATGAGAGCATTCATTTCTTTAACACTTATTGTATTAGTTTTGAACGGTCATTTTTTAGAACACAATTTAAAATTAAGAAAGACCAATGAAGTAATTGATTTTGAAACTGTTATAAATGAAGCAAAAAAATATTTTGAAAAAGGAATGGATTTATATCTTCAATATTGCAAAAAAACAACAGAATATTTTGAAGCAAGAGAATATGAACAATTCTTTACAAATATAATTCAAGCCCTTCAAAGTTTAAAGAATTATTTATCAAAATATAATTTCACTCAATTAAGTCAAATTTTCATTGATTATTTTGAAAAATGTAAAGTTTGGTTACATGACTTTAACTTAGATTATTTCGTTGATTTAGTAAAAACTGATATTGATAATCAAAGAGCATTTTTTGCATCAAATTATTTTGATGAAACATTAGAAAATTTCATATATGAATTAAGAAGAGGATTGATGGGTATAAGATTTTATAAATTTGAAGAAGATATTTATGAAGATTATGCCAAATTTTTAAGAGAATTAGATAGAGCTGATATTAAGAAAGCAATTGAAAACTTTGGAAAAGAGTTTCAAAGAGAAGTTCAAAAATTCGATGAAAAAGAGTTTATTAAACTTATTGAAGAAATAAAAAATGCATTTCAAAAAGCTTTAAAAAAATTGATGAGAAATCTAGATTTAACTGAGGATATGTATTCTGATAAGATTAAAGAATTGAAAGATGAAATTAGAACAAAAGTGAATATTGATGATGAAATGAAAAGAAACATCAAAGAAGTATTCAATAATTTTAAAAATAAAGTTCTTCCTTTAATAGATATTAATGCAATATTGAAAATAACCAGATTCGTTCTTGAAAGATATGTTTCAAATTTAAAAAGAGAAAATTTAAAACTATATTTTGAGCTAATAAAAAATTGGATTAGTTACTTCAAAGGATATATTAGTGATGAATATTATCAATATTTAATGCAATATTATGATAAAATATATGAAAAATCACAAGAAATTGCAGATAGTATTAATATTGACTCAATTATGTCCCAAATTGAAAATTTCCTTAATAAAGTTAAACAGTTTTTCACAAATACCGATGAATCTCAATTTATGGCAGACATTGAAAACTCTTTTAAAACAATTAAAGATTATATTTTGCAATATGATTTTAATACTAAATTTCAAGAATATTTTGGATATGTTAAAAGAATGGTTAATGTTATTTATCAATTTAATTTTGGATTTGTTACTTCTATTGTTACCTTGATTTTCAAAATGGCACAAGCTCTTTATGAATCAATTCCTAGAGTATATAATTCCAATAATTTTGTTATTTATGATGACAATTTCTTCAGTTAAAATAAATTAAAAAATAATAAAAGTTTATTAAGAGTAGATTTAAAAAATTTGACTTTTTATTTTTTTTTAAACAATAAAAAATTAAAAGATTAAAAAAATGAAATGTTTAATTTTTCTTATAAATTAGAATTAAAATACAATTCATAGAAAATTCCACTTTTTTTCTTAATTAAATTATCAGGAGAATCGAAATCTTCGATTTTTCCTTGATTTAAGCATAAAATCATATCATAATTAATAATGGTTTTAATTCTATGAGCAATAGTTAGAACAGTACTTCCTTTAAGTAATTCAGAAATAGATTTTTGAATAATTTCTTCTGTTTCATAATCAATATTTGCAGTAGCTTCATCCATAATAATAATTTTACTTTTTCTTAAAATTGCTCTTGTAATACAAATTAATTGTTTTTCACCAACACTTAAATTATTTCCACTTTCAGAAATTTCTTGTTTCAGACCATTTTTATTTTTTTCAATAATATATCCAAAACCAATTTTTTTCATAACATCAATAATAATATCATCAGAATAAATATTTAAAGGATCAATATTATATTTTAAAGTTCCTTCAATTAAAGCAGGATCTTGAGGAATAATAGTTAAACTTTTTCTTAATTTATCTAATCCAATATTTGATATATCAATATCATCAATTAATATTTTTCCATTTAAAGCTTCTAAAATTCTAAATAAACATAGTGTAATTGTACTTTTACCAGAACCTGTTCTTCCAACAATTCCTATTTTATTTCCTGGTTTTATTAAAAAATTTAAATTTGATAAAACTATTTCTGTATCAGGTCTATATTTTACTGAATAATTTACAAATTCAATTTTTCCATTTTCAGGCCAATTTTCTAAATTTGTATCTTCTTTTTTAATCTTTGGCTTTTCACTAGGAATTTTAGTATAATTTAAGCACCTTTCAAAACTTATCATTGAATTTTCTATTTTTGATATTTGACGTATTCCTCTTATTAAATTATTTTGTAAATTAATACTATATGTTAATAATAATCCAATTATTTTAGCTGAAAAATTATCTTTAAATAAAAATGTAAAACAAACTAAGAAAAAAAGAAAAGAAAAACTCATTAAATCAAGAATTAAATCAAACCATTGTGAAGTTCCATAAATTATAATATTAACTTTTAAATTTTCATCAGATTTTTCTAAATATTTATTTAAATATTCTTTATTAAAATTATAAGCTCTAATAGTTAAAGCACCAGGAATAGTTTCATTAATTAAATTTAACATTGGAGATTTAATAGCAGCTTCCATTCTTGTTAATTGTCTTGAGCATTTTAAATAAAAATTACTTAATTTAAATCCAGAAATAAGTAATATTGGTAAGAAAATTAAACAAAAAGGTTGATAAATAGAACAAACAATAATTGCAGAAATTAAAGATATTAAACAAGATAATAAATCTGTTAAAGATCTCATAATATTATTATCAACTTCATTAATATCTTTACTTAATCTATTAAAAATTTGACCTTTAGGAATTTTTTCATGAAAAGTACAAATTGGTGCTTTAATTAAACAATTAATCATTTCTTTATGAATTATTCCACTTAAATGTAATGATGCTAATGAAGTTAAAATTGAATTAAAATAATTAAATAATCCACCTAAAATTCCAAGCAAACAATAAACAATAAAATATTTAATATTTATATTTTTATTTTGATGTTCTGACCAATAACCTAACCAAATATCACTTGCTCCTCTTAAAGCATTTATTATTAGTAAGAATAATATATATAAAATAATTATTTTTATTCCTCCTATATATGTGATATATTTTTTATAAACTTCTGGTTTTACTTCTTCACTTTTTAATTCCTCATCTTCAGTTATTCTTTTTATTTCTTTATTATTAATATTTTCTATTTCTTCTTCATCTGATTCATTTTCTCTTTCTAAAAATTCTTTTCTTTGTAAAGCAGAGTTTTTCTTTTGCAAAGGATTTTTTGATTTTTCATAAAAATCTTTATAAAAATATTCTTTTTTAATTTCTTCATAATTTCCAAACCAATTAATTTCACCATCTTTCATATAAATAATTCTATCAGCAAAAGGAACATATTGTAAAGAATGAGTGACAAGAATTCTAGTTTTTCCTTTTAAATAATTAATAATACAATTTTTCATAATTTTCATACCAACATTAGCATCAAGAGCACTAATAGGATCATCTAAAAAATAAATGTCTTTATCTGAATAAAGTGCTCTTGCTAATGCAATTCTTGCTTTTTGTCCTCCACTTAAATTTACTCCTTTTTCTCCTATTTCTGTTAAATCACCTCCACTTAAAATTTCTAAATCAGTTTTTAATTCTGTTATATCTATTATTTTCTTATATTTTATATCATCTCTTTTTTGAAAAAATAATATATTATTTCTTACTGTATCATTTTGAATCCATGGTATTTGACGAACATATGATATTGAACCATTAATATATATTTTTGAATTTTCTTTTGTTGGTAACATATTATTTAATATTGCTTGAAGTAATGATGATTTTCCACTTCCCACTTCTCCTATAATTACTATAAATTCACCTTTCTTTATTTCAAAATTTAAATTTTTTAATATTTCTTCTGGTTCATTTTTTGATTTAATCAATTCTGATGTTTTTTTCCTAAATGATTTCTTTTTACCAAATGTTATTTTACTTTCTTTTTTTTGTAATTTAATATTTTGTTCATTTGAATTATTTAAATCTTCAAATTCAACTCCCCATGAATAAAAACCATTTTCTACTTTAATAGCAATATTATTATTATTTAATTCTATAGAATCATTAATAACATTATTAGGATTGATTTCATCTTGAGATAAAAATTGTTCAATTCTTCCCATAGAAACGACAGTTTGAAGGAATAAATTAAATATCATAGGAATCATTACTAAAGGCATTTGAAGAGAAGCTAATATATTTAAACAAGTAAATATATCTTCAATTTTTATTTTATTATTAATATATTGATAAACTCCAATACAAGTTGCTGAAGTTATTACTGGACTTAAATATCCTATTCCTTGAGCCATATTAAATAATTTATTTGTACTTTTCTTTACATTTAATTCATTATCTCTTGCATTATTTATTCTTTTCATAAATTCATCTTCCCAAGAGTATAATTTTAATATTTTTATATTATTAAATGTTTCTGTTATTATTCTCATTCGAGAATCTCTTAAAGATGATATTTTTTTCATATAAAAATTTATTGTTTGGAAAAAGCAACTTGTAAACACAGAAAATAATATCATTGAGAAAATTCCATAAAGAAAAGCAATTCCCATAAATTTAAATAACATATATGAATATACTACAATTAAAACTGGCATCGTTAAAACATCAGGTGATAATAACATTAATATTGTTAATTTTTGAGAATCTACTTGAATAAAATTTGTTATTTCACCTGTTGTTGCTTTTTTTTTCATACTTGATGGAGAAACTTTTAATAATTTTTCATAAATTAAACTACTTATTTCTGTTCCAGATTTATAACCTAAAAACATTTGATTTTCAAAACATTTTCTTTGAAGGAAAATTTCTAAAAATTTACTTATTAAATACATCACACCAATTTGAATATGTGTAAAATTATTAAAAAAATTGTTTTCTTTTTCTTCATTATTTGAAGAAAATTTTGTCATAAATTCTCTAAAAAGTGAAATTTGTATAATACTAAGAATACTTCTAATTAAACTTAAAAATAATATAATAATAATATATTGAATATTTGCTCTAAATCCTGCTTTTAATAAAGCCATACTTTTTTTTAATTTATATCCTTTATTATCCCAAATATTTTTTATTGAATAAAGGTAATTTTTACTTGTATAATCACCTGTTAATTTACCTAAATATTCAGATTTTAAATTTATATATTGAGATAATTTTATTATTTTATAAGCCCAATAATATATTAACCCTGAAATAAAATTTGATGATGTATATGGATCTTTATTAATAAAACCATATTCTTTTACTTTATCAGGATATTCCTCTTCCATCTTTTCTATTTCTTGTTCTTCTAAGTTAGCTTTTTTTTCTAAAAGGTTTTCATTTTTATTTACTTCTTCCATTATTATTTATATATTATTAACATTATCTTTTTTATATTAAATTTTTACACTTATCTTTACATAGGATTAAAATATTATTTCAAAATAGAAAATATTTATTAATTTAAAATCTTTTAGACTAAAAAGTTTTTTTTTTATTTAATTGTTAAATTGAATTATAAAATAATAAAACATATGGAAGGTCATCAAAATTCAATTTTATCAATAATATAATTAAGTAATGGGTTATTAGCAACAGGTTCTTCAGATCATACTATTGGAATATGGAATATTATGAAAAAAATAATTTATTTTAAAAAATGTTTTCTATTTTAAAAATATAATTTATAGAAGATGTTATTAAAATTTATCCATTTTATAAAATAATTAAAGGACTTTTTTTAATTTAAAGGGAAAGATTTCACTCTTTTATATTATAAATCTCTTGAGCATTTATTATATCCAAATATATTTATTTTTATCAATATATCACTCCTTTGTTTAACTTTTTAAAAATAATTCAAAAAAAGAAAGTTTATTTTAAATTTTGGGAATATTAATATAAATCTTATAATTATGTTGAATGATTTGATTTTTTATTTCAAATTTTTTTTGTTTTGATTGAGTAAATCCTATTTGTTCGAACAAAATAGTTAATAATAAAAATCTTATTTTAAAATAAAAAAAAAAATATAAAAAAAAAAATGAATGAAGATTATTTTACCGCAGATATTTTTACATGTCCTAAATGTAAAAATCAATTTCTCTTTTTCAAATATAAAGGAGATAATTGGCCAGATGAATACTGTATTAATCGTGCAAAACATGGTGGTAGTTTTTTAAAATATAGTAATGGAAAAATTCTTAAATATACTGTTTGGACTATTGATAGATATAAAGTTACAAAAATTAATAAAATATTTTGTAAATGTGGTTTCCAATCTAGTGATTATAAAGATTTTTTAACCAAGGAATAATACATATCAAATTATTAAATCTCAAGAATAAATTAATTTAATAAAAATATATAAAAAGAATTTATTTCACATTATATCCAGTTTTATAACTATTTGTCCATTTTTGGTATTTAAGATATTCTTTAATTGATTCAAGTATATTCTGTATTTTATTATTTTTTATTTATTTTAGACTTGATTTATTTAAACAATATTATGAAACTAAAACTTCAAGAAAACAAAGTGAAGATACTTTTAATCATTTTAATAATAAATTAAATATGCTTCATAAAGAAGAAGAAAAAACAAAAGAAAGAGAAAAATTATTAAGAAAAAATTATGAAAGAATGGAAAAAATCCAATTTAAAAATTTAGAAGAAAAAGAATTGATCAATAATAAATCCACATATTTTCAAAGAAAGGATAATAAAAAAACAAATAAACATAGGAATAGCCATAAGAACAAATATAAGAATGAAAAAAATAAGATAAGAAAAAACACTGATTATATAATTATATTATTTGAACTTTCTTTAAATCTTTTCTACAATGTTGCATAAAAATCTTTTTTTAAATTCCTAATTTAATATTATTTTTTTTCTTCTTTATCATATTCTTTACTTTCAAAAGAACTTCCTATATGTTTGTCATTTGGTAGATTTCATACTACATTTATTATGTTTTTGTGTTTATAATCTTTAAAAAAATTATGATTATATAATTTCTTTAATCATAAATTTATGACTTCTAAAGAATTTGATCTAAGAATGCAAATACTTTTTTTATTGTTGTTTCTTTTATCCAAATTTTATAATATTTGAAAATCATCATTATATGATGTTCCTATTAAAAGAGATTCTCTACTAAATGTTGATTCGTTTAATCCATCAGAATTTGTTAAAAATTTTTTCATTCATTTATTTTATTTTTTTTTATATATTTTATTGTATATTACTTAATTTTATAAATAGATTACTAATTTTAACTTTAAATTTTTGAAAATAAAGTTTTGATAAAGTTAAAAATAATTAATTAATTTAAAAATTTGAAAAATTTATATTTAATAATCTTCTCCAATAAAAAAAAAAATTAAAAAAATGGGAAATATAGAAAAAGGAGGTCAACCTCCAAAGAAAAAAGATGAGAAAAAGAAATTTAAAAAGCCTGAGCCATCATTATTAAATTTAGGAAAGAAGAAAAAGAAGAAGAAGGGAGTAGAAGTAGCATCAAAGCTTCCAGCAGTGACTCCAACAACAAAATGTCTTCTTCGAATGAGGAAATTTGAGAGAATAAAAGATTACTTATTAATGGAAGAAGAATACATAAAAAACCAAAAAGAAAACAAAGAAGAAGACACTAAAAAAGAGGAAGAAAAAAATATGTTAGACACACTTCGTGGCTCTCCAATAACAATAGGAACATTAGAAGAGATAGTAGCAGAAGATGCAGGAATAGTGTCAATAAATTCAAGTGAATACTACGTTAAAATTCTTTCAATAGTAGATAAAGAACAATTAGAATTAGGATGTACTGTTTTATTAAGAGAACAAACATATCATATTGTAGGAATTTTAGCAGATGAAGCAGATCCTTTATTAAATGTAATGAAAGTAGATAAAGCTCCTACAGAAACTTATGGTGATGTAGGTGGTCTCGATAATCAAATAAGAGAAATTAAAGAAGCTGTTGAATTACCTTTAACACATCCTGAATTATATGAAGAAATTGGAATTAAACCTCCTAAAGGTGTTATTCTATATGGAGAACCAGGAACAGGAAAAACACTTTTAGCTAAAGCTGTTGCTAATGAAACTTCAGCTACTTTCTTTAGAGTTGTTGGTAGTGAATTAGTACAAAAATATTCTGGAGAAGGACCAAAATTAGTAAGAGAATTATTTAGATTAGCAGATGAACATGCACCAAGTATTGTCTTTATTGATGAAGTAGATGCTATAGGACATAAACGTATTGAAACTAGTTCAGGAGGGAAAAGAGAAGTACAGAGAACAATGCTTGAATTACTTAATCAATTAGATGGATTTGATACTAGTTCTGAAGTTAAAGTTATTTTAGCTACTAATAGAATTGAAAGTCTTGATCCTGCTTTAATTAGACCTGGAAGAATTGATAGAAAAATTTTTTTCCCTTTACCTGATAGTAATACCAAAAGAAGAATTTTCCAAATTCACACTCAGAAAATGAGTATGAGTGATGATGTTAATTTAGAAGAATTTATTATGGCAAAAGATGAATTAAGTGGAGCTGATATTAAAGCTATCGCTACTGAAGCTGGTCTTCTTGCTTTGAGAGATAGAAGAAAAAAAGTCAGCCAACAAGATTTTAGAACTGCTAAAGAAAAAGTTCTTTATAAGAAAAAAGGAACAGTTACTGAAAGTCTTTATATTTAAATTATGGAAATATTATTTTAGAAATATTATTTTTTTTAATATAATTTATAATATTACAGTTTATAACATATAAATACATATTTGTTTTCTTTTTCATTTCTTCTTTTATTTCTTAAATTAATTCTTTTTAAAATATCATATAATGAATTTATTTTGAAACATCATTTAAATAATGATATATTAATTTAATAATTTAAATGACTTAAAATTTTTAATAAGACCAAATTTTAATTTTTTTATCATTTCCATAAGAAGCAATTTGTCCATTATTTAAATCAAGAAAACCAATAATATCATTATCATGAGCATTAAATACACTTTGTTCTAGTTTTAAATTATAACTTTTATAAAGATATATATTTTTATTTTTTCCTCCTATTAAAAATAAACTTTTTCCTTTAATTATAGATATTGCCCAACAAGAAAAAGAATTATTAATTTCTTGAATAATTTGTTTTTTTGAAATAGAAATAATTTTAAGAGAAAAACTTGGATATTCATCTCTAACAATAATTTTATCTTCATTAATTCTACATAAACCATTCCAACTTCCACAAAAAGTATTATGAAAATGAAAAATAAATTTATAATTAAATAAATTCCAAAATTTAGTTCCATCAATTCCCGAAGATACTAAAATTTTTTTATCTTCTAATAGTAATATTGAAAAAACCCAATTTGAATGATTTAATATTTTAATATTTTGATAATGATCTTTTTTTTCTTTCCAAATTTTTATTGTTGTATCATATGAACAAGATATAATATTTCCATTTAAACAATATAATACTTTTCTAATATAATTATTATGAGCATTATATATAACTTTATTAAGTTTAAAACTATTATCAATTTTAATCCATGTTTTAATATTATAATCTGAAGAACAAGTGACAAAATTTTTTTCATTTTTCACATCAACATAAATAATTGAATTTTCATGTGCTTTATTAATATTTTGTAATAGAATAAAATTATCATTAAAAATTTTTATTGATTTATCAGCTGATACTGAAACTATATTTCCTGAAGGAAAAATAGATAATGAATTAATTTGTTTCTCATGTGCTTCTATTGATTTTATATATTTTAAATTAATTCTTTTTTCTAAATTTGATTTTTCTCTTATATTATTATTATTATTTTTTTTTATCATTTTTTTCTCAATTTCATTTATTTTATTTTCAGTTATTTCTATTTTTTTTTTTTTATCATTATTTTATTTTTTAATTTTATTATTTTTTATGTTTATTTTATTTATTTT
>JAEEGI010015624.1_pt1 | contig 15791 bp, 13 predicted proteins | sample 8958751 | NCBI WGS metagenome assembly JAEEGI01 (sample SAMN16246545, study PRJNA631951) | gut metagenome | biome: gut microbiome; feature: rumen; material: KS-attached | host: Bos | place: Iran: Karaj | collected 2018-10
TCTACATTTTTTCAACTCTAACATAGCTACGAAGCATTTATGCACTCTCAAAAAATCTTCATATCCGCAACCGCTTCTATTCCATTCCTGACTGCATCATCATATGACACATCCTCATAAAGAAGTCTCTTGGTTATATTATTATAATCCGCCTCATAAAATCTACTGCTTATAATCTCTTTAAGCATAGCCGTAATGTCATATTCAGGTTGGGCTGAAGGATTATTCTTTGACTTCATGCGATCCGTGCGAACTTTCCCAATTAATTCAACTAATTCTTTTGTCACTGCTACTTGAGGCAGAAGTTTCGCTATGTCATATAAATGTCTGGAGTCTCTGTCCTGCATATTTTGAATTCTGTAATCACATACTGCAAAGACCTTATCTATGAATGTTCTTTCAAGTGACTGAACCCGCATATTAACGACTGCTGCCTCGAAGGGAATCGGCAATTGAATATTTCTTTCTGTACAGAACTGTCCCACCAAACTGTAAACTGCATGAGTCTCCACCGGATATACTTTCTGATAGAAACTCGTTTCTACTATCAGTTCAAGCGGAATATCGCTAAAGAGCGATTCATACTCAAAAACATACTTGTTATAGCTGTGCCTTGACTGAACATCCTTCGGATTCGTAAGTGTGAATCCCATGTTCCTGGCAATTTTCAGAATAATATCTTTAGTCTTCTTTCTTTCGAGTTCTGTAGGTTTCTGATTCAAAGACAAATCTATGTCTTCTGAAAACCTGTCTATAAGACCGTATGCCTTAGACAAAGAAGTTCCACCTTTAAAAACAAAAGGAATCTCGCTATTGGCTAGAGACAGCAAAATCATAGACTGAATAGTGTCTTTCTCGACCATCTGAGTCGTTCTGCGTTCTTCAGCCGCTACCGTCTCAATTATCTCTCTCCACTGCTCTTTATAGCCTTTATACCAACTCACCCATCAATCCTCCTTCGTAAATATTCCTATACACCTTGTCTGGATAAAAGGGTAAGTATTCTTTCACAACAGAAAAGTCGAGTTTAACTGAGTTAATATATTTCCTAAGCTTTCCTTTGAGTTCAGCCCCAGATATCTCGCTGTACTTATCTATCATTGACATCAAGTCCAAAAACTGAAGAGCAGACTTGTTATTATCTGTAATGTCCGCTATCGGCTTATATATTACAAGCGTATTACCGTCAATTTCTTGTTTTCTCTGCTTAGTCGTAGCTTCGTTACTGCATACCTCATAGCACGAGGGATTCTGCGTTGTAAAACCATATCTGTTGGCAAGCTGTAAGCCCGTGATGTAGCCTGCGGTCTTGCCGTCTACGGTCAGATACTTCTTCTCTATGTATTTGTCCATAGAGATTCTGCCTTTCGTACCAAGAATGGTCTTGTAAGAAAGATAATATACACCGTTATATAAACGTTCCAATCTTCCCTCATCCACAAGCCTCTTCATCTCCTGCCTAAGGTAATCCTTGGACTCTCCCGGCAACTCGCTTAAGAAGATTGGTTCACCATTTTTATAGTTGTCAATAATGTAATCATATACCATTCGGCTCACCTCACATTCTTGAAATGATATATTTCAAGTTTATAATACACCCGAATGAGCATGTTTTCAAGTCATTATCGTTTTCCATCAAAAAAGAGTTTGCCCACACCCCTCCCTATGCTAAAATGGCCTAAAAAGCAGTTTGCTTTTTGCATGATAAGCGAGGTCATTATGGATTCATTGTATTTTGGCGGAAAATTATTCTATCAAGACGGTTGGTTTGTATATAACAGCGGAAAAAACCAGACTTGTGTGCTCACAAGAGATGATGCGAGAATGCTGGAACGCGCCTATGCGTATTATCAGGAATACGAAGCAAGTGTGACCGGTATGGCCCGCATGGTCGAAGGAGTCATACCGTTTAGAGAATATGGCATTTCAAAGGTTTTTCGCTATATGCATGAATACAAAGTGGATTCACTGGCTCCGGATTCCCTTGATGTTTCTTTTGACTCTGTGCTCGAAATCCCTGAGAAGGTGGGCGAGTATACTATCACCGAAGTTCTTGAAAAAACTTTTTGTGGTCTCAATATCACCAAACTTATATTGCCTCCCACCGTTAAGAAGGTCGGCCGCGGAGCTTTCGATATGTGCAAGGAGTTATCCGAAATCGTCTTTAACGGAGAAGTGCCCGATATTTCCGGAGCTTTCGAACATTGCCCTTGTATTAAGTATACCGACGGTTTCCTGCGGGTTGGAAATGTATTGGTAAAAGCAGAAAGCACTCTTTCCGGCGATGTAATCATACCTGAGGGAATCGAATACATCATGGCCGAAGCATTTGCAAGCAACAGTCGTATTACCGGCATTTCTTTGCCTCAAAGCATACGTAGTATCGGCCGGGGTGCATTTCGCTCCTGCTCTAACCTGGCAAAGATTTCTTTTCCCGAGTTTGTAAATGAGTTAACCCTTGGAGACGGCCTGTTCACCTATTGTGACTCGCTTACCGATGTAGTCTTTCCCGAAGGTCTTACCACGCTTCCCTCAAAAGCCTTTTGCCTGTGCAAAAATATCACAAACGTGAAATTCCCCTCTTCGTTACAAGAAATATGCAAATGGGCCTTTGACCGTTCCAAATTAGAAAAGGAATTCGAAGCTTCTTCGGAATACTGTTTTTATGTGGATAATTGGCTGATAGAAATTAAGAAAGTTCCTATTGATAAACTCATGGTCAAAGAAGGTACCGTAGGCATCGCTGAATACGCCGCAGGCCGCCCCAGATGCAGAGGAAGCGAAGTCGGCACCATTATACTTCCTGCAAGTGTCAAATATTTAAATTACGGCGCGTTGAGTTGTACGGCAAAGGTTTCGCTCGATCTTAACAGTGTGGAATATATTGAACATCTTGCTTTAGAAGGCGTAAGCATCGAGACTGTTTATATTCCTAAAACCTGCCGTTATTTCGGCATTGAAAACTTCTCCCATAACAGTCACTGGAAAGATGTGTATTTCTTCAACCCCGACACTGTGATGGATTCCTCTAAAGATTCTTTTGGCAGTAAGAGCCCTGTCAACATCCACGGTTATAAGGGCTCAACCGCGCAAAAACTTTGCGAAGAACTGGGTGAGAAATATAATTTAACCTTCGTTCCGCTTAATAAGTGTAAGAAGTACAAACAAAAATAATTTCTTTGCACTTGTATATGTAACTTTCTCACATCAATCTCTTATATATATCCAGCATGCTCTCAATCTGGTACTGCAACAACCATGCGGCGTTGTTGAAGCATGCCTCGGACTTAACGACCTTAAGGAGAGCCGGATAGTAGCTTTCGGTTTCTTTTATCATGCGATAAATTCGGTCGCGACTTAAGCCCCAAGACATGGTGGTGAGGTTGTTGCAGCGGTCGATACATTTAATCAGTGCGGCCTTTGGATTTCCTGCTATGGCATCGTAGTATGCTTTCATGACTGCGTCGCGGTTTTCCTCGCCGGTCTTTTCATGAGTGAGAAGTCGTACCAGTTCACGGGCTTCATCACCCACAGGAAGTTCCTCAAGAGTCTTTCCGCAGTCCTCCACCACATCATGGAGCATGCAGGCAGCTATGATTGCGTCATCCGTTATGTTCATGGATAAAGCATGACACGCAAGATTCAGCGGATGATAGATATATGGTGTCTCGGAACGTTTCCTCTTCTGTCCCTCGTGAGCCTCTACCGCGTAATCCACAGCCTTCAAGGTATCGGAAAGCTTGTAGTTGCGGGCCGTGGTCTTAACGTAGGTCTTCATGTGCTCCCAGTTATAAATTGTTTCTTTGGTCTTGAAAATCCCACGCTTATCCTCTGCAATCGCGGACAAAGAAACATCCAGCACCGCCGCCAGTTTTATTAACTTATCGGTGTCGGGTCTGTACTCTTCCCTCTCCCATGAAGAAACAGCCTGATATGTGACTCCCAGTTTCTCGGCCAGCTGCTCCTGGGTGAGTTTGTGCTCCTCTCTGAGGCGCTTAATATTAGTACCTATGCTCATTTATCTCTCCTGTCTGCAGCGGGCGCTTCTGTCCGGCTGCACACTTATCATATCTGTATCCGTAACATAATTGTAGCGAGCCCGCATTTAACTTTCAAGATAAAACTCAAGCCAGACTTGAGCCTCCCCGCAAAAGAAAGCGCCCGAATTCCTCCAGGCGCTGCCCACTCAATCTATTACGTCATTCTGGAACCTCGACAAATGCTCGAAAGGCAGAATCAATCTTCCCCTGTAGAGGCCGCAACCGTCATTTATAAGGCTGTTGTCGATAGCCCCGAACATGTTCACGTCGACCTTCGAAAGTTCAAGTTGCTGCAGCAACATTCCACGCTCGAAAGCCTCGTCAAAATATATGCACTCGCCCACGGGAATATTGTCCCTTCGCGCCCGCTCCTCCTGCTGGTGCTTCTCGTACCCCAAGTGATTCGAAGGCCCTATCTCGGCGTAATCGTCCATTTCTTTCGTCCTTAACTGAACCTCCACGTAGCTTCTCGACTCGTTATCATAAAGCGTTATATGCAACGACTTATAGCCGTTTCCACCAGGATTCAAAATGTAATCTCTGAAATACGGCCGCACCGACTCATCCAGCATTTCCGAATATGCCCCGTGGTCAAAAGAAGACACTTCGGCACTAAAACCCCGAAGCTCCAGAAAGTTCGGCAGAATGTTGGCGATTTCGTAGAGGCACTCGAGTTCTTTTTTCTTTTGTTCCTCGACGTTCTTAACGTGACACCTCGGCATTGAAATCACAATTCTGTAGGCGATAAGATCTCTGAAATGGTCTATTTTGCTCCTAATCTCCGCAGGATCCGGGAAGGTCCCGTGCTTTTTGTAGTAGTCATAGACCGTCTCGACAATGTATGCGTTAAACTTTCCCTCAGCCCTGATAAGCGACTTAATCCTACCCTTGAAGGTAAACGCAAGGTATGGATATTGCTTAGTCATATACTTGTAAAGCTCGCGAATTCTCTGGGACTGGGACGTTAAGAAATCGTTGTGAACCAGTAACTCCTCCAGCCGCAAAAGAAAGTTACTGTGAAGCATATCCATGGTGTTGCCGGTCTTCACAGACTCTTCTTTTAGGTCGTGGGAATACTTCTGAATTATTTTAAGTACCGTGTCACCGTTGTAGAGATAATCGTTTAGTGTAACCATTTGCCACCCCGTTTTTATCTTTCAAAATTATGCTTTATCATCCTGACCACAGTATTTGAATCTCCCGGCGTAATAAGGTGCGTATACTGCCCCGGTATTGTACCGAATGTCGAAACAGACTTAACATCGGTCATTTGCAGAAGATAATCTATCATGTTCTTTTTGGAAGCATTGCGATTATAGATTTTTAAATAGGTGTATCCTTCGTACTCGTTCGAATCCGAAACCGTGATTTTAAGAAGTCGGTCAAAACCCGCTGCCTTAAATGAACTTAGCACGTCCGCGATTCTTTCTTTTTTATCTACGGTCATGTAGTAGACAACATTTTCATTTTCGGGAGCGCGCCTGTTTATATAGTTTCGATATGGAGATTTCCTGAGTTCCTCAACAATCCTGTTATATATTTCACTGTCGGTTTTATTGTAATAAATCAGTACGGTATCGTCTATTACTATGTTGGCAAAAAAGGGCTGTTCCAGCTTTTCAAAGAACTTTGACACCTCCCGGGCAATCTCCATCGGAATTATATAAACCTTCTCAAATCTTTTTTCGCTTATATTAAAAAGTGCCGCCCCGTCCATGGCTATCACAGGCAGTTTTAAGCGAATATCCCTTAGGGGGTCTATCAGTGAAGCCGGTGTCCTGATGGTTGAAATGGTGAAATTAAGCCCTTCGTCAATCATCCTGTTAAGTTCCACGCGACTGTATGCCGAAAGGTTGTTGTTCTCATTAAATAAAGTGTCGTCGAGGCCTGAAATAAACAGCGTGTCCTGATTCTTTTTTCGCTTAAACCTGAAAAGATTAAGCCCCACACCGATAGCGATACCTATCATCGTATCAAGCACACGATTTAAAACGAACAGGTACGGATTAATATCGTTTGCGTGATTAACAACGATGCTTAAAAAGACCACGCAGGAAAAATAGGAAGCATTCCTCCTGTTCAAAATGACTGTCGTGTAGATAATCGGCACTATAAAAGCCGCAACCGTCAGGGCTCGGGCACAAACAGCCAAGTATCCGTCCAGAGAAACACTGTTAAACATAACCAAAACAATCAGGCCGTATAACGCCCCGATAAATGTGCCCTCAGTTCTTTGTATTGCGTTTTTCTTTGTATCTGATGCGTAATCCTGCATACACCAAAGTGCAGACAACTGGGAGTAAAAAACTATACCGCCGCCTACTCTTAACAGGTTGACCGCATAACACATAAAAACCGCCACTGCAGATTTGATGATTCTTAATCCGATGGGTGGCAGTTTAATCTTCTTTTTGCTCATATCCCTTATTCTCTGATGAGTTTTTTCTTTACGATATCCACTAAAATCTCCGCGGTTCCGTCCACTCCGAACCGGCTTGAATCGATGCAGATATCTCTATTGTCAAAAGGATTGGTGTAACCCGGAACGTACATCTTGTGGTAGTTCTCTCTGGCCGCATCCACTTCCTTAATCATTCTCTTTGCCGTTTTTTCGTCCATTCCAAGCTTGTTTACGCAATTATCAAGCCTTGCTTCGTAGGGCGCGTAAACGTACACGCTCAACATATTGGGATGGCCTTTGCATACATAATCGCCGCAACGGCCAACGATTATGCAGGATTCACGATTTGCGAAATCCTTAATAATACTTTGCTGGGTGTTGAAAATATCGTCTTTAAGCGACGGAACACCGATTCCCAAAGGGTAGATTCGTCCAAAGAAACCGGCTTTAACAGCCTCCTCTTCTTCGCTTATCATCGATACGTGAAGGCCCATTCTCTTTGCCGTTTCCTCCACTATATCTCTGTCGAGAAAATCCACATCCAGCATTTCGGACATTCTTTTTGAAATAGATCTTCCCATACTTCCAAACTGTCTCGAAAGCGTTACAACATATTTCTCCATGTCATGCTCCTTAGGCCAGTGCCCTGTTTCTTTGTGCCACTCGCTTCTTACGATCCTGCATGCCTCTTACTATGCAGGAAAGTGTAAAGTTAATGGCAAAATAAATAACTGCTGCCAGTCCAAACAAAACGAATACATCCGAGGTATGAATATTTCCCTGCCCGGTATATCTGTTGGCCACCGCAAGAATCGTCTTCACCCTCGCCATCAGTTCAATGGTTGCCACGTTTGCAAGATAAGATGAGTCCTTAATGGTCGAAATAACCTGACCGAGAAGTGTGGGTATTACGCTTTTAAATGCCTGGGGCAGAATAATCAAAGTGAAGGTCTTTACGGTACCAAAGCCCTGTGAATATGCCGCCTCAAACTGTCCTTTTGCGACCGCGTTGAGACCGCCTCTTATTATTTCCGCAATTATCGACGACTCAAAAAGTATCAGTGCCACTGCCGCCTTCCACAAAAGTTTTGTCTCAACTGATGTAAGTCCGAACATCTTCCTGCTGAAAAAAGCGGGCGCCGGACAAAAAACAACACAGATAAAAATCCAAAGCAAAAGTGGCGTGTTTCTGAATACCTCAATATAAAAGGTCGAAATAATATGAAACACCTTCAAAACACCCTTGGTGCAGTAGTTTCTGAGTATGGCAAGAACCGTGCCGAATGCTATACTAAGCAAAACCGCTATCACCGAAATTATCAGCGAAAACAAAACACCCCTGCCGACATAGAGTAATACATTTGCGTTCTTTAACAGTGAAAAGCTTGCCTCGAGTTCGCTCATCTATGCCTCCTTTACTGCGATGTTCGTTTTTCTGTCTCGCTTCTTTAAGTATTCTTCCCAGGTGCTTGCAAACTTGGATAAAGGAAAACAGATGATAAAGAAACAAAGACCGCTGACTATATATCCCGGAGCGTACGAGCCTCCGGTATTTTCTCCGGTAACAAAACTGTAAGTAAGCGAAATAAGATCCGCGCCGCCTATAATGTACAGGCAAGACGTGTTCTTTATAAGGTTTACCACCTGGTTTACCGCCGGAGGAAGAATTATCTTTAACGTCTGGGGCAGGATAATGTAGTACATTTTTTCAACATACTTAAATCCCTGGGACTGAGCCGCCTCAAACTGTCCCTTTGGTATCGCCTCGATACCCGATCTGAACACCTCCGCCATATAGGCGCCGGTATAAACTCCGAGAGCAATTACGCCCGCTGCAATAATTCCGATACTGTGCCCCGAAAAAGCAAGCGCGTAATAAAGGAAGCAACACTGTAACAAAATGGGCGTGTTCTGAATGACTTCAATGTAAACCCTTGAAACAGCCTTCAAAACTTTCTTTCCGCTTGTTGCCATAAGGCCGAAGATTATGCCCAGGACAATGGCCAAAAGTATTGCAAAAAATGAAGTTTTAACCGTATTCCATAATCCCAAGAGAAATGTATCCCTATATATCCAAACCTTCTCCCAGGCCCTTGTCGAAAACAAACCGAACATAATCTTCTCCCAACGAAAGCTTAATTATTCAAGACCGTTCTCTGCTACAAATCCAGCGATGGTTCCGTCTGATAACCATGTTGAAACGAGTGTCTCAACATATACCGAGAAATCTGAGCCTTTCTTTGTAGCTACGCCGTAATCCTGCGGTGAGAACTTGGCATCTATGTAATCACGGGTATCCGTGTTGTAAATTGCAAGAATTGATTTATCAACGCAAAACGCATCTACTTCGCCTGCGGAAAGAGCTGTTGAAATAGCCGGATAGTCATCATACTGCTTAAATGAAACACCTTCAGTCCATGTTGCTGCGTCAAAAGAATCTGCATCAAATGATGAGCCGTCTATTGCACCCGCTTCAATCATTGCCTTTGTCAAAGCCTTAGCTGATGTGGATCCGGAAGAAACACCGACCGTCTTATCCTTAAGGTCTTCAAGAGTCTTAATTCCTGTGGCAGTCTCTACAAGAACCGAAACATAGTCGGTATAGTAAGGAGTTGAGAAATCCCAGCTGTTCTTTCTTTCTTCGGTGATGGTGAAGGTTGCTAGAACGCAGTCAATGTCACCGGCATCAAGAAGCTCGGTTCTGGTGGCAGCGGTAACTGCGGTAAACTCGATATCAACACCGAGAGACTTCGCAATCTTTTCAGCTATGGAAATTTCAAGTCCCGAATATTCTCCGGTAAGGGTATCCTGGAAGCCAAAGCCTATAACAGCGTTCTTTACGCCCACTCTCAATACGCCTCTATCAATGATAGCCTGTGTGTCAGCACCGAAAGAAACCGATTCGGTCTCGCTCTCTTCTGCTGCAACAGATTCAGTCGCCGGAGCGGAAGCAGCTTCGCCGGTTGATGCGGAAGTTTTTGTTTCTCCGCAACCTGTCATTAGTGAAAGTGATAAAACTAAACTTGTAAGTAATGCAAATATTCTTTTTCTCATGCACTTATCCTCTCTATTTTCGTATTATTTTTCCCAAAAACTGTTTAACTCGTTCGCTTTCGGGATTTTCGAAGAAGTGCTCAGGATCGCCTTCCTCTATAATCTGACCGTCCGCCATAAATACAATTCGGTCAGCCACTTCTCTTGCAAAGCCCATCTCATGAGTGACGACCACCATGGTAATGTTTTCTTTTGCAAGCTTAATCATTACATCAAGCACTTCCTGGATAGTTTCCGGATCAAGCGCTGAAGTCGGTTCGTCAAAAAGAATTATCTTTGACTGGGAACAGAGCGCTCTTGCTATGGCGATTCTTTGCTGCTGTCCGCCTGAAAGAGTGGTGGGATACGCATCTGCCTTATCTCTCAGCCCTACGACATCAAGATAGTGATATGCAAGTTTCTCCGCTTCTTTCTTGCTCTTGTGATGAAGTTTCATAGGAGCGATTGTAAGGTTCTTTAAAACGCTCATGTGCGGATATAGGTTGAATTGCTGGAAAACCATCGAGATGTTGTCTCTGACAAGCTTTGTTTTATTTTTGGATGTCATTTTGACACCGTTTATAAATACCTCGCCTTTGGTCGGTTCCTCCAAAAAGTTCATGCAACGAACCGTTGTTGATTTACCTGAACCTGAAGGTCCGATAATAACAAGCTTTTCGCCCTCCCTGACATCAAGATTCACATCTCTTAAGACTTCCAAGTCGCCAAAACTTTTGTAAACGCTCTTTAACTTGATCATAATTAATCTCCACTGTTCTTTCGAAAGAAACAAAGAAAGGCGCTCAGCTCTAAAGAGCCAAACGCCTTTGTTTTGTATGTGGTGATGATAAACTATTATCGTCAAATATGTCAATCCCAATAATTCATTTTTGTAAAAAACTCCCAACAGGTTTGAAAAATGAAGAAAATTTTTCTACATGTTATGCAATTTTCTGACTATTGACTCTTATTTTAAATCTTCCAGCCATAACGCCACCGAAGCATCGCTTGGCATGCGCCAGTCTCCTCTCGGCGAAAGAGTAACGGAGCCGACCTTCGGTCCGTCAGGAAGGCAGCTTCTCTTGAACTGCTGTGTAAAGAAACGTTTAAAGAAGTTTCTTGCTGCAGTAATGACATAGTCGTACTCAAGCTCGGGATAAGCCTTCATGGCGTATGCAGCCGAACGGGCGGGCTCAAAGCCATACCTTAAAGTGTAGAACAAAAAGAAATCGTTTAAATCATACTTACCGATTTTCTCTTCCGTCATCTGTGCTATTTGGCCGTTGTTGCCCGGCGTAAGTTCAGGCGTAATGGGTGTATCGCATATAGAAAGAAGAACGTCTCTCAGTTCCGTGCTCTCACACATACTTGCATACGAACTGCATATAAACTTAACAAGGGTCTTGGGAACCGACGAATTGACGGCATACATGGACATGTGATCGCCGTTGTAGGTGCACCAGCCAAGGGCCAGTTCGGATAAGTCTCCCGTTCCGACTACTAAGCCGTTATTCATGTTTGCGGCATCCATCAGGATATATGTGCGCATTCTGGCCTGCGCATTTTCGTATGTGATGTCGCCCTCTCCCTGATAGCTTTCTTCATGACCGAGCTGCTTAAGGTGAAGCTTAACGCCTTCCTCGATGGGAACCTCATGTATCTCGTCCGCCAAAAGTTCCATAAGCCTTGTGGCATTACCATACGTAAGGTCAGAAGTATTTCCGCGATTGGGCATTGTATAGGCTATTATTCTGATGTCCTGAATTATTCTTTTGGCCTCCGCACACACGATTAAAGCCAGCGTTGAGTCAAGGCCGCCTGAAACACCGAGTACAAGGTTTTTGATACCTGTGGAACGAACCCTTGTGGCAAGACCGTTTGCCTGAATCTGAAGTATCCTCCTGCAACGTTCGTGCCGTGTGCTGTTATCGGCAGGTACAAAAGGATTCTTAGGTATAAAGTAATCGTTTCGCTTTAATATGTCCGCCATCTCCGCAATGTCAGCTTCTTCTTTGCCGATGGTATGAATTCGAACCGGCACCCTGCGATATTCGCCCTCGGTTACTGTTTCAAACGTATTCTGGCGGCGTCTGTCATGCATGATGATTCCTGTATCCACAAAAGCCGTTTCAACATGCGGGTATTTCGGGAACACCGACTCCGAAAGAAGGCTTCCGTTTTGAGCGATAATTGAGTGGCCCGAAAAAACAAGGTCCGTACTGCTTTCATACACACCCGAGGAAGCATATATATACGCACAGTAACAAGCACCGCTTTGCTGGGTAACAAGTTGCGTGCGGTATTCTTTTTTGCCTATGAGTTCATCCGATGCAGAAAGGTTCGCAATAATGTTGGCTCCCACCAATGCCGCATGGGTACTGGGTTTGTCAGGAATCCACAAGTCCTCGCATATCTCTATACCAAGTACCGCTTCCGTAAGCGGGTCTTCTGCTAAAATATCCGTGCCAAAGGGCACCTCTGTACCATTTATTCTGACAGTTTTTCCCTTAATAGCCTTCCCCGAAGCAAACCAGCGGCACTCATAAAACTCCGAATAGTTGGGAATAAAGGATTTAGGAACAATAGCTTTAACACTTCCGCCCGATATCACCGCCGCGCAGTTATAAAGGCTGTTATCAAAGCGTATCGGCGCGCCTACCAAAATAAGGCTTCCGATATTGGCGGTTTCTTTCGCTATTCTTACAAGTTGTTCCTCTGCGCTTTTAAGCAAAAGGTCGCTTAAGAACAAATCCGCACACGTATATCCCGTAAGCGAAAGCTCCGGGAAAACAATAATTCCACAGTCAGACTGTTCCTTAATCATTGCAATAATCTGCTCCGAATTGAAAGCTACTTCGCCGACCTTAAGTTTCGGTCCTGCCGCAGCCACTTTGATAATTCGGTTTTTCATAAATCGCTCCTCCAAAAGGCCAAAGAAGTGTAAATATCAGCCTTTATAACAAAGAATTCTTTCTTTTTTCATGTCATTGCACAGATACAGGTCCGTGTCTGACACGTCTAAAACCCTTATAATATCCATTAAGTCTTCCGCTTCGGGCGCATAATCGCATAACTTATTGTCAAACTCTGCCAAAAGTTCAGGGTTATAAGCCAGAGTCTTTTCGTTTTCAAATATCGCATTATATAAAATGCCCGCCTCCACAAGGTCCTGGAAGAAGTGGCTTCCGTAGGAAAGTTCCGGGTTATAGCCTGCTCTTGAGTCAGCGATTTCACAGATTGCTTCAAACTCGCTTATGTCCGAAAATAATGCGGGAACTCCGAGCTCGGGTGATGATGTGCCGATTCGTCCGGGGCTTAGTAAAAGCAGCTTCTTTTGCTGTCCGCGCATTGCCCAGTTGACTTGTCCCAGAGCCTGCCCGACTTTATATTTGTCCTTGTAAGACATGTTATAGTAATTTACAGGGTCTATCGCTACTATGATGTCCAGTTTTTCAAGCCTCGACAGTCCCATGGATGAGCCTTTGCATTCAAATAATACTGAGTCAGGTGCCACGTTTTCAGGCATATCTGATTCTTCTGCATCCTGATATACCTGAAGAGGCCGGCACTGCAAAAGGTTTATTACGTAATCGCCGCTCTCAGAGAGGTTGATCGTAAATTCAGTGTCTACGGGATAGTCGTACTCTTTTTGAATGGCAGCGAGGATACGGCGCATTTCGGTCATGAGGGTTTCTTTGTCCACTATTCCCTGACAGGAAACAAACTCAATATCCCGCGATTGGCCACGCTCTCTAAACATTCTCTCGGCATCATAGTCGTGCTCAAAAAGAAGACGCTTCATAAAGCTCGGCAAATATGGCTTAACGTCCGCAGGGTCGCACTGCTCAAGCTTGCGGGAAGCGCGGTTCATAAGTTCCAGTTTGCGCTGTGAATACCGATGCTTCTCGGCACAGTTACGGGCGGTGGTGGCTTTGGGCTTATCAAGACTCACTAGTCTCGGATATGAACCCTCCGTTCTGTCGACCGCCGAAGTTCCCAACCCCATAACAAGCCTTAACATCCCCGCCGAGGGGTCAAGGTCTTCCATAAAGCGGTAAGGGCTGAAAGAGTAACCCACCCCGGCCACGCAAGGCATATAGTATTCGCCGTAATATGAGCCCGAAACCCTCTGTACTAACAGAGCCATCTGCTCGTCTCTGTCCTGAAGTCCACGACGGCTACGGTAATCCAGGGCCGATTTGCTCATGGTGCTGGCATATACCGTTCTTACGGCATTCTCGAGTTCTTCAAGCCGCTGGTCCATGTCGCCCGAATTGGAGCAAAAAACCGATTCATACTTGCCTGCAAAAGCATTTCCAAAGCCATCTTCCAGAATCGAACTGGATCTTACGATAATAGGGTCCTGCCCGTAATATTCAAGAAGTTTAACGAACTGCTCTTCCATATCTCTTGAAAACTTACCGGCAAAGAGCCTTTCCGCGAACTCCTCAGCCACGGAAAAATACTCTTCAGCACTTCTTTGTCTGATTCTTAAATCCCAGAAATTGTTCTCAACTATAAAGGAGTAAAAAACATCAGAGCCTATGTAAAAAGAATCGTGGGGCTCAAGTTTCGCCGCAATGTCTGGGCATTTATTCTCTATTATTTTTCTGGCAAGCAGCATTCCGCAGGCTTTACCGCCTATCATGCCGGTGCCGATCATTCTTTTACGAACCGCAAAATAATCCTGCGGCTTAAAATTTTCCTTAATAATCTCACGAAGCCTTTCATCTCTCGACATCATGATGTTACACATACGATGGCAGGCTTCGGTTACATCCATCCCATTTTCATACATGGTCTCAGCCATGTTAAAAAAACGGTCCCAGCTATCCATGTTGCCCCTGTCGAGTGACGCAGCATTATCTCCCAAGACCTGGTAAAAGTGACTCGCCCGCACACCGTCCAGTATAGGCTTAAAATCGCCGTTCTCAGGATTATAAATATGTGGAAGGAACATGGTCTCGGAATAGCGGTTCCAGACTTTGTCGGGACGCACGTAGACATTTTCTTTGTCTGCGTATACATCAATAAAGAGCTGGGTTGTATCCCTGATTTTCGCTATTGCCTGAAAAGAATGCTTGCCCCTGATAAGCGGGAAGAAAGCTACCGTATCAAGAATAAACAGATACGGACAGGTAACGCGAAAGAAATTGCCCATCATAAGGTCCGTGGCCCAGGCCGTCTGAAGCTCCGACAGGCAGTCAAAAACGTAAAACGCATCCCTTCCTTCACGGGTAATGTGTTCATGAATATTTACGGTGAAATTCTCAAATCTGTGATTTAGTTCCACCTCAATAATCTTTAAGCCTTCCTGAGGCTCAAGAAGAGGCTCGTGGGTAGCAAAGCGAAAATATATCAGATTGCGTCCATCGCGAATCGCCTGATTCACATAAGGCTTCATGAACAGTTTAAACTGCTCCAGATTATCAACCCGCCAGACAACATTGTCGCCAAGACGTATGTTATCAAAATGTTCATCCATCTGCGGTATTCCCGACAATACTCTGTCAAATGCAGCCATACCCGCCTCCTTCTTTCGCATGCACAAAAAAAGGCAAAGACACCTAAAGTGGCGCCTTTGCCTGAATCTATTATACTACAACCGGTCGAAAAAGAAAACACCGACTAACCCCGGGCAATTCTTACAAATTCCTCAAATATCTTTTTACTGCTTTCATCGTTCTTATGAGAGAATTCCGGGTGCCACTGGACGGCGCGAACGTACTTCTTTCCCGGCAACTCAATTGCCTCGACTATGCCATCCTCAGACGTGGCCATAGTTCTAAGACAATCAGCCTTCTGCTTTACTGCCTGATGGTGGTAGCTGTTAACGAAAAGAGTTGTCTCGTTAAGAAGGCAGTAAAGGCTGCTTTCTTTTGCAATAGTAATTCTATGGACCGGCTTATCGTAAGGTGGTTTCTGGTGATGTTCCGCCGCAGAAGTATGTTGCGTCGGTAGATCCTGATAAAGCGTTCCGCCAAAGAACACATTCATAAACTGAATTCCCCTACAAATTCCCAAAACCGGGAGGTCTCGCTCCAACGCCTGAGCCAGGAGTTCTTTCTCCATAGAATCGCGCTCCTCGCAAGGTACGCCGCATTCTTTTAGCGGTTCCTCACCATACAAAGTCGGATCAACATCATGTCCGCCCGTCAAAAGAATGCCATGAACATGGCTAAGGAGTTCCTCAATGTCTCTCTTATCACTTGTAAGTGGCAGCATAATCGGAATGCCGCCGGCCTCTGTAATTCCATCCATGTACCCCGGAAGCATCCACAGGCTTTCTTTAGTTTCATCCACAAGCGGCACAATTC
>JAEEGI010015626.1_pt1 | contig 15789 bp, 14 predicted proteins | sample 8958751 | NCBI WGS metagenome assembly JAEEGI01 (sample SAMN16246545, study PRJNA631951) | gut metagenome | biome: gut microbiome; feature: rumen; material: KS-attached | host: Bos | place: Iran: Karaj | collected 2018-10
GACATTTCAGATTGTATATTTTCACAGTAAGAGACCACCTTTCTGCAAGCTGTGACTCCTGTTGCCTGATTACCAAGAGAGTAATTTATTGTCCGGAAACCGTACTGTCGTGCGCAAGCAATATCTTTCCTATAATTTATCATTATATCATATCATATCATTATTATTCCATTAATGGACTGAAAAGAAATCAGAGATAGAATAAGTAATCAGGTTTTGTGGGATGATTATTCTTTAGATTGGAATAATCATTTTATATTATTTTATATAAAAATAATATAAAAATAAAATTCAATAATACAAAAACTTATTTTGTTAATAAAATTACACATTAAGCGCAGAAAATTAGCTATATGTTGGAAAATTCGAAAGTATTAAGTTCTTTTATTGACAACATAAGTATCGTAGTATAAGATTTTGCTAATCAGTATTGAATTCAGTAATATGCATAATTATAAAAGCGTATTATTGGCTTGCTGAAATTCGTTTTTTTTTGAGGGGGTTGTTTTATGGGTTCTTTAATTGGTTCGAACGACATTCTGTTAACCTGGATGGTCATTATTGTGGTATGCGCGTTTGCGATATGGGGTGAACAGAAAACAAAAATCGGGGCCTTTATCGGCAGTTCCATCATCGCGATTTTCGGCGCCATGATCCTGTGCAACATTCATCTGATTCCCGTTAAATCTTCTGTATATTCGGGCATCGGGAGCATCGTGCTTCCGCTTTCTATCCCGTTGCTGCTGTTCAAGTGCGATATCAAAAGAATTGTCCGGGAATCCGGTAAGCTTTTCATTCTGTATCATATTGCCGCGGTTGGTACGCTGATCGGCGCTTTCATTTGCGGTTTCATTTTTTCCGGCCGCGATGGGCTGCCCGGTGTACTGGCAATGTCCACCGGCGGGTATGTAGGCGGTACGGTAAACATTGTGGCCATGGGCCAGGTATTTCAGATGGAAGCCGGTTATATTAATGCCGTAGCGGTAGGCGCCAACCTGCTGCTGGGCTTTGTGATGCTGATCCTGGGCATCGGCGGTAATTTTGATTTTATCCGTAAACATATGCGCCATCCCTACATTGATGAATACGAAGCCGGCGCGGATAATACCAAGTCTCTGGCGGAACAGTACTGGAAACCGAAAAACATTACACTGCTGACCATTATCATGTGTCTTGCCACCACGTTCGTGATTACCGGCATCAGCTGGGTCATCTGCAAAATGGTAAATGCCACCAACGCCCACTTTGTCATCAAGCAGCTTTTCGGCAGCATCTATCTGGTGATGACCCTGGTCACCGCCATTCTTGCCACCGCCTTCCCCAAATATTTTGAAAAACTGGAAGGCGCGGAAGAACTGGGCAATATCATGATCCTGGTCTGGTTTACCACTCTCGGCTGCGCCGCTACGCTGGACGACGTTCTTTCCGCCGGTTATGTGCTAGTCGTAATGGCAGTCATCTGTGTCGTGAATGTTATCTTTGCGATGGTGGCAGGCAAGGTTGTCAACGCCAGTTACGAAGAAATGGCGATTGCGTCCTGTTCAACTATCGGCGGTCCTACCACGGCGGCAGCGCTGGCCATCAACAAAGGCTGGAGCGCGTTGATCGTACCGGGCGTGCTGGTTGGTCTGTATGGTTATATCATCGGTAACTATTTCGGCGTAATGGTCGGTAACTTCTTCCGGTAAGAGGAGATGGTCTTATATACGGTCTTTACAATGTGAGGCCCTGTTCGGATGTTAATTGAGAGGTGATGTCCATGTACGAATGTTTAATTAAAAACGCAAGAATCATCGATGGCAGCGGAGCCGCTTCTTATACCGGTACGGTTGCGATTGACAAAGACAAAATCAAAATCATTCCCCGGGGGACGCCGGCTGAGGCGAAGCAGGAAATCGACGCAACCGGAAAAGTGCTGTGTCCGGGCTTTATTGATGCGCATACCCACGGGGATATGCCTCTGGGCCAGGAGTTTGCTTCCTTTTCAAAGATAAACCAGGGAATTACTACCCAGCTGGGCGGTATGTGCGGCATGTCCATGGCCCCCGTTGATCCTAAGTATGTAGAAAAGGTCCAGGCCAGCATGGGCATGCTGCTGGGCAAGTTCCCGGACGAGATGGCGACCTTTACTACTTATGGAAAATATATGGATTATGCCAAAAAGATTGCCGTACCCGAGAACACAAAATTCCTGGTAGGGCATCTGACCCTGCGCGTCGCCGCCATGGGATATGCCAACAGGGAACCGACCCGGGCTGAAATGGACAACATGAAAGCCATGCTGGAAGAAGCGCTTCAGGCTGGGGCAGGAGGACTTTCCAGCGGTCTGGTATATGTGCCCAGCGCCTACGGCAAAGAGGACGAACTGGCAGAGCTCTGCAAAGTAGTGGCAAAACACAACGGCATCTATACCACACATATGCGGAACGAAGGCGACCAGGGAGTTGAAGCGGTTCAGGAAGCCCTGAACACCTGCCGGAAGTCCGGCGTTGACCTGATCATTTCCCATCATAAATTCCAGGGTGTAAAGAACTGGGGGAAATCCAGGATCACGCTGGAAATGATCAACCGTGCCAATGAAGTGGAAGGCCTTTCCGTCCACTGCGACCAGTATCCCTACACGGCGTCCCAGACCCAGCTGTCTGTCTGTGCGCCGCCGGAATACTACGACAACGGTATGGACGGCATGGTAAAATACCTGAAAGACCCTGTTATGCGGGAAAAGATCCGGAAGGACATGAACGACCCGGATCACAATTATGAGAACTATTACCTGAATTCCGGCGGCTGGAAAGGCGTGCTGATCTCCAAATCCGTTAATCTGCCGGAAATCGAAGGTATGACCATTCAGGCCTATGCGGATAAAATCGGGAAGGACCCCTTCGATGTGTTCTGCGACGTGATGATTGCCAACGACGGCGTCGCCACTGCCATCTACTTTACAATGTGCGAAGAGGACCTGTTCCGCATCATCCGGAACAAGTATGTAATGGTCGGCTCCGACGGCATCCTCAGGGCGGCGGATGACAAACCGCATCCGCGCGCGTTAGGAACGTTCCCCCATGCGATCCGGATCTTTGTCAAAGAGAACAGGTTGCTGTCTCTGGAAGAGATGATCCATAAAATGACCGGCATGACAGCGGCGGTTACCAAGATCCCGAACAAGGGACTTATTAAAGACGGCTATGACGCAGACTTACTAATCTTTGACTACGATAAGCTGTATGACCGTGCTGATTACAAGAACCCGAATCTCCCCTGCGAGGGCATAGAATATGTATTCGTAAACGGTCAGCTGACATATCATGATATGAAACTGACAGGGGCCAAAGCAGGACGGCTGGTTCTCATGAACCAGGGCTGACAAAGCAGGACTGTAGATCTTCATGAAGTATTTTTAAAAAAGTATTCTTTTTATATGTAATCAGATGTATGATAAGGTCAGAGGCATAATTGTTATCTGGCCTTATTTTTTATGTATGGATGCAGCGGAGGAGTATTATGTACCAGCTAACCGGAATTATCAGGGAAGACATGAAACCTGCACTGGGGGTCACGGAGCCGGGGGCCGTTGCCTTCTGCACTGCGAAAGCCCGGGAATATACCGAAGGCAATCCGGTTTCGATTGATGTGGAACTGAACAGCGGGATGTATAAAAATGCTTTCACCTGCGGTATTCCCAACAGTGAGGAAGTGGGCGCCGGATTCGCGGCCGCCCTGGGATTTGCCGGGGGAAAAGCCGGGAAAGGACTGGAAGCGCTGGAAGATATTACGGAAGCGGATAATGCCGCCGCCGCGGAACTGTGGAACAGAAACATCATACACGTGAAGGTCAGCGAAGTCACAAGCCGGCTTTTTATAAGGGTTACGGTTACAACGCCAAAAACGGTTGCGGCGGTCACAATTCGTGACGGGCACACCAATATCACGGAAATCCGGGTGAACGGGGAAGTCCGTTTCGGAAATGATACCCTGTATGAGGCCCGGCATGTTGCCATTGATACTGCTGCCGGAACAGGACCTGTTATCCACAGGTTTACATTGCAGGAGATTCTTGACTACATTGAAAGCGTAAAATTGGAAGAAATCGTTTTTGTCAAAGACGCTTACGAAACTAACCTAGAATTGTTCCGGTACGGGCTGGAGAGTGAGCGTACTGTTTTCATTAAATGGCTGCTTTCCCGTAATGGAGGAAAGATTATTTCAGATGACGAACAAAAGACAGCTTCGCTATTATGCGGGGGAGCCATTGAAGCCCGTGTGCTTGGTTTAAACCGGGCGGCTATGAGCATCACAGGGTCGGGAGCCCATGGAATCATAGCGACGCTTCCTTTATATGCAGCGTTCAAAGTGAACGGATATTCAGAAGAGAATTTGTACCGGGCCACGATGCTGAGTTACCTTATCTGCACTTACATTAAAGAATATTCCGGCCGCCTTTCGGCTTTTTGCGGCTGCGCCATAGCGGCCGGAGCCGGGATGGCCTGCGGGCTGGTCTGGCTGCGGGGCGGCCGCGGCGGGGAAATGACTGCCGTGCTTAATCATCTTGCAGGCAGTATCACGGGGATGATATGTGACGGCGGAAATAAAGGTTGTACGTTGAAGGGGCTCGTTGCCGTTGACGCGGCGTATCAGGCGGCAGACCTGGCTATGCATGGCATCGGGCTGGAGCCGGAACATGGGATCTGCGGCAGGACTCCGGAAGAAATCATGCGCAACATGGGAAGGATTGCCGATCCCGGAATGACAGGGACGGAACGGGAAATCTTGCGGATTATGGAAGAAAAAGAAACCTGAAACCGCCGACCTCTGTCAATTGCCGCCATTTTTAAGTTAAATGTTGAATAGCGCTGTTTTAATAACAAGCTTCTGTCAAAACGTGTTTTATAATAAAAAACCGGAAGTCAGATAACAACTGACTTCCGGTTATTTTTTAACTGGTCGGGGCGGCGAGATTCGAACTCACGGCCTCTTGTACCCGAAACAAGCGCGCTACCAAACTGCGCCACGCCCCGACAACACGATTATTATAGTAAATTCATTTCAATTTGTCAACAGCAAAATAAAAAACTTATCCCTGCGTTACCACGCGGATGTTACTTACATGAAACGCTTTGGATATGGCCGGGATAGCATCCCGCAGGATAAATGTGCGGTGCAGTTCGCTTTCCGCTACGATCAGGCAACGTTCACCGGCTACGTTAATATTGTGGATGCGGTTGATAAGCCTATCGAATTCGGCATCCCCCAATTCTTCCCGCAACATTTTCAAACCGGGCATCAGCTGGGGCTTTTCTTTGGCAAAACGTTTTTCAATCGGGGAAAAGGGTACGGTTACAACACGGGTATCGCGGGCGGCGACAAAGTTCTCCTCGTTCTCGCCCGGTACGACTAAATCAGGTCTCATTTTATTGTCCTCCTGTTTACAAGAAATTAATTTAATGATATTATCCAAAACTATCTCTGTCTGGGCAGGGTGTATTCTGAATACATAAATATTATATGTATTTGTCATAGGTACGTCAAGAAACCAAAAACAAAATAGTTTTATAAAAAGACAGTTTTAACATGCTACAGTCTTGTAATAACATAAGAAATGAGTTAGAATAATACATACTTATTAAAAGTTTCAGGAGGGTTTTAAACCGATGTCTGTTTTTGATGTGTTACTGGAACGTGGCTTTATCGCGCAGGTTTCCCACGAGGAAGAAATACGGGAAATGCTGGAAAAGGAAAAGATTACGTTTTATATTGGCTTTGATCCCACGGCGGACAGCCTGCACGTGGGTCACTTTATCGCCCTGATGGCTATGGCCCATATGCAGCGGGCAGGGCACCGTCCCATTGCTTTATTGGGCGGCGGCACCGGCATGATCGGTGACCCCAGCGGCAAGGACGATATGCGGAAAATGCTGACGCCGGAGTTTATCAACCACAACATCGAATGCTTCAAGAAGCAGATGAGCAAATTTATCGACTTTTCCGACGGTAAGGCGCTGATGGTGAACAACGGCGACTGGCTGTTGAACCTGAATTATGTGAACCTGCTGCGGGAGGTGGGCACACATTTTTCCGTGAACCATATGCTGGCGGCGGAATGTTATAAAAAGCGTTGGGACAAGGGCCTGACCTTCTTTGAATTTAACTATATGATCATGCAGGCTTACGATTTCTATACCCTGCATAAGAATTACAACTGCGTGATGCAGATGGGTGGCGACGACCAGTGGTCCAACATGTTGGCAGGCGTGGAACTGATCCGCCGTAAGGATCAGAAGCCGGCTTTCTGCATTACTTGCAAACTGTTAACGACAAGTGACGGCCGTAAGATGGGCAAAACGGAAAAAGGTGCTCTGTGGCTTGACGCGGAAAAATGCTCGCCGTACGATTTCTACCAGTACTGGCGCAACGTGGACGACGCCGACGTGGAAAAATGTCTGGCGCTGCTGACTTTCCTGCCTATGGACGAGGTTCGCCGTCTGGGTGCGTTCAAAGATGAAAAGATTAACGAAGCGAAAAAGGTACTGGCCTACGAAGTGACCAAACTGATCCACGGCCGGGAGGAAGCCGATAAAGCGGTTAAGGCTACGGAAGCCCTGTTCGGTGGCGGCGCAGACATGGAAAATGTACCAACGCTGGAGATTGCGGAAGCAGATAAGACGGCAAAACTGGTTGATGTTTTGACTGCACAGAAAGTGTTCAGCAGCAAGCGGGAAGCACGTCAGATGATTGCCCAACGGGGCCTGTATCTGAACAACGCAGCAGTGGAAGACGCTGAATTCGCCCTTACGCCGGAACTGTTTACAGAAGACGGCGGTGTGCTGATACGCAAGGGCAAGAAAAAATATTACCGTATAGTTATAAAGTAAATCGTTTCAGTTTTACATTTTCTTAAATATAATTATGAAAACGCACAGCACGTGCGTTTTCATTTTCGTGGCAGGTGGTTTCTTATGAAAAATTCTCTTTCTCTTGGTAAATTGATCCCGGTAAGCCTGGTTCTGTTTTCTTCATTTTTCGGCGCAGGAAATTTATTATTCCCGCCGTTGTTCGGCTATCTGTCCGGCAGCAATCTGAACATTGCCACGCTCGGCTTCTGTATTACCGGTGTGGGTCTTCCTATTTTGGGAGTATTGGCCATCGCCATGACCGGCGGTACCGATCTGACGGAAGTGGCAGCTCCGGTCAATGTTGCCTATGCGAAGATTATCATGTTTTTATCCAGCATGTGTATAGGTCCTTTGTTTGCCATTCCCCGTACTGCTGCTTTCAGTTACGAGATTGGCATCAAGCCGTTGTTCGGAACAACGGAACCCTGGCAGCTGGCGCTGTACTCGGCTCTGTATTTTGCTTTCAGCTATTACGTAGCCAATAATCCGTCCAAAGTGTTGAACTGGCTGGGAAAAGTACTGACCCCGGCCCTTTTGGTCTGCCTCGCTGTGCTTTTTGTCAAAGTGTTGCTGGCTCCCTCCTTTACACCGGATGCGCCTCAGGGCGAATATCTGAACACGCCGTTTCTTAAAGGATTCCAGGAAGGATATAACACCATGGATCTCCTGGCGTCCTTCCTGTTTGGCGCAGCCACACTGACTACCATTAAAACCTTTGGCATCGAAAACAAAAAAGAACTGATCAGGACCTGCCTGTGGGCGGGGCTGATTACTGCCGGCCTGCTGGCGTTCATTTATTATTTTCTGGGGTACGCCGGCGCGGAAGCGCACCGTTATCTGTCCGGTGATTTTTCCAACGGCGCCGGTATTCTGGTTGCGACAGCCCATGAATATTTAGGTGGGGGCGGGACCTTTATTCTGGCGGCCATCATTATTCTGGCCTGCCTGACCACCAGCATCGGTCTTATCGCCGCAATTTCCGACTATTTTCATATCCTGTTCAATGCAACTCTTTCCAAAAAATCATTTGGTATCCTGATTGCGCTTCTCAGTTTCTCCCTTTCCAACTTCGGGCTGGACATGATTATAAAAATGGCGATTCCCATACTCTGCTTTTTGTATCCGGTAATGATTGCCCTTGCTCTGCTTAACGTATTCGGTTTCGGCGGCAACAAAAAGGTGTTCCGCTGCACCATGTGGATTGTCACCCTGTTTGCCATCGTGGAAGGCTTGAAGGCTGCAGCCATTCCGGTTCCCATGGAAAACATTCTGGCATCAGTCCCCCTGTACAACGAAGGCTTTGGCTGGTTTACCGTGGCCGTGATGGGCGCCGCAGTGGGAGTCATCTGGGACAGGGTTAACTGAAGACTTTTTTCGGATTTTATAAGAAAAAGCTGGTAATTTTTCTTTGACAGGTGTATAATACCTTTTGTAAACGAAATACGCTCGGATAGCTCAGTTGGTTAGAGTGCTGCCCTCACATGGCAGAGGTCCAGGGTTCGAGCCCCTGTCCGAGTACCAGAAAAAATATCCCCGGAATCATGCTTGTGTGATTCCGGGGTTTTGTATTACAGAGCATCAGAAGATTACCTGTTCTTAAAAATTGATTCGATATGTTTGTTCCAGTTGAACACACCGTAGCGTTGCAACGTGTACATCGTCTGTTTTGCTTCCGGCCTGACCGCTGCCACAAACGCCATGTCATAGCAGGATTTTGCTTTGTCCAATACCGTCTCGTTTACCTTGCCTGTGGGGTAGGCCAGTGCGCAGACCGGTTTTCCTAAAATTTTTTCGAGTGTTTCTTTGGATGTACGAAGTTCAAAATCAATATCGTTTGTGCTCATGACGGTTAAGTTTTCATGATTCACGGTATGGGATCCTATACTCATTCCGTTTGACTGCATTTCCCGCAGTTGGTCAGCAGTCATCCGGTTGTCGTTCCCGATGGTGCCGCTCACCACAAAAAAAGTACCCGGCACCTGTTCCTCCCGTAAAACAGGGAAAGCATAATAATAATTGTCAGCATACCCGTCGTCAAACGTAATCAGTAACGCTTTTTCGGGGAGCGGCGCCAAACCTGCCGCATGGTTTTGCAAATCGCCCACATGGATAAACACGTAGCCTGCCTCCTTAAATTCCCGGATATGCCGGCGGAGAACTTCCGGTTTCACATTCATACAATCATCTTCGCGGTCAGGTGTTACTTCATGGTAGCAAAGGGCAGTGATGGCCGGAATCCCCGGTGAAATATCTTTTGCACGTTTCAGCCGGGCCATCTCCCGACGCACGTCCGGCCCGTAGACCGTTCTGGCAATCGTTGACAACAACCCTGAATTCTGTAGCCAGCCCATGTACCGGGCAAAGGAAAACAGGCCTGTACATATGCATATAAAGCCGATGATTATAAATTCGGCTTTAATCTTTTTGAAAAGCACCCAGTATACCTTCTTTTCGATTATTGGTAACAGCAAATTCATTGTACAACAGCTGTTCTTTAAAATCAATATCTGTCGGTATTCCGGTATGTGTAATTTATCTGCAAAACCACACAAAATATGATAAAATTAAATTCAGGTGAAAATGTACTATGATAAATGGTATGTATGATGTTTAAATGATAATATATTTGATGTTACGGAGGTGTTTTCATGAGCGCTTTGGTAAGTATTCTGATGGTCATAGTGCTGGCAATCGGTTCGGTGTTTGGCTTTTACAATGGTATGGTCTCTGCCAGGGAGAATGTGGACAGCAAGTGGTCCCAGGTGGATAACCAGCTGCAACGCCGAAGTGATCTGATTCCCAATCTGGTGAATACGGTGAAAGGATATGCGGCGCACGAGAAAGAAGTGTTCCAGTCTGTGTCAGATGCCCGGGCAAAAATGGCCGGCGCCAGATCGGTCAGCGACAAACTGGCGGCCAATACGGAACTGAACAGCGCACTGTCGCGTTTACTGGCGGTGGCAGAGAACTATCCACAGTTGAAAGCTGACCAGAATTTCCGGCAGTTACAGGACGAGCTGTCCGGTACGGAGAACCGCATCGCGGTAGCCCGGAAAGATTATAATGACGCAGTTCAGAGTTACAATACGAAGATAAAATCGCTGCCATATTCCCTGTTCGCCGGGGTGTTGGGCTTTACGGCACGGGATTATTTCAAGGTTGAGGAAACAGCCAGGACCGTTCCGAAGGTGCAGTTTTAAGGATGGTCTGCAGGGTTACCGGTTTGGACCATTTCAGAACCGGTTGCAGGATTGTTCTGTGGTATGAAAGCGTAGTATAAAATATGAAATATGTTTTAAGACTGCTGTTGGTGGCGGTCTATGCCATGATAGCAGGCATCTGGTTCTTTGCGGATGATGAGCCTGCCGGGACAACAGTACAGGTTCCGCCGAAACCGTCTGCATCTTCCGGCATTTATGTGCAGGATTATGCAGGGGTTATTTCTGCGCCTGCACGCAGCTACCTTCAGGACATTGGCCGCCAGCTGGACCGGAAGACCTCGGCGCAGCTTGCGGTGGTGACGGTGAAGAGCCTCAACGGCGCACCCCTGGAAGAGTATTCCCTGAAGCTGCTTCGGGACTGGGGTATCGGGAATAAGGAAAAGAATAACGGCGTGCTGATTCTGGTGTCTACCGGGGACCGCAAATCCCGGGTGGAGGTAGGATACGGGTTGGAAGGCGCCCTGACGGACAGCCTTACCGGGCAGATCCAGGATCAGTATATGATTCCTTTTTTCCGCAAGGGAGCTTATGAGGAAGGCATTGCCCGGGGGTATGAGGCCCTGGCTCTCCGGATTGCAAAGGAATATAATGTGCAGATGGCAGTCAGCGGTTACAATAATCATTCGCCGGGTTCAGTTAAGGCTGGCGTTGACGGACAGTCTACCGAAGCGTTGTTTGAAAAAGCTCTTAAGGAACAGAACGGAACGGAGAACACGACAGGGAATACAGCGACCGGAACAGAGGAGAAACGGAGCGACAGCGCGCAAAACGGAACGGATAATGCGGATCCGCAGTCAGGCCCGGCAGAAGGGCGGGGCAGTGATTCGCAGAATCCTGTGGCGAATGGTGGCGAGCCCGCTTCTTCCGGCGCGGATTCCTCTCTGCTGGCGGGCGTCCTGGGCGCATTCGGTTTTCTGCTGTTGAAAGGTGAATGGCTGGTAGATACCGTCGGCTGGGTTCCGGTCATTGTGGCACTGCTGCTTATCGATTTTATCTTTCTTAACGGCGCGATTACCGGCCTGCTGCTGCGAATACTGGGATTCTTCTTCAGCGGCGGTGGAGGTTCTGGCGGCGGCTCCGGCGGCGGCTACAGCGGCGGTGGCTTTGGCGGCGGCTCCGGTGGTGGCGGCGGGTCGTCCCGCAGCTGGTAATGGCTTTCCTGTTCCGCCAGAGTACATTTTCCGGGCGAAACGGTAGCAGAAAAATCGTGTTGGAAGGTGAAATCATACTATATTTTGTGTTTTTCACAGATTTGTTACAATATTTAGCAATAGGAAAGTGACAAAACGGAAGTTTTGTTGTATGATAAATAAGAATATTAATGTCCTGCCATGTTCAGAGTAAAACAGAAAAGCGCAGGTACGCCGGTTTCCGGAAAATCTTGCTGTGACCGGCAGAAAGGCTCGGCCTGAAACGCGATGCGAATTATTACGGGAAAGGCGCGGGGGCTGCACCTCAACGTGCCAAAGAATTATGATGTGCGTCCTACGGCGGACCGGGTGAAAGAGTCCCTGTTCAATATCATCGGCAGCAAGGCAGTGGGCGCGGCAGTGTTGGATTTGTTCGCCGGCAGCGGTAATCTGGGGCTGGAGTCATGGAGCCGCGGGGCCCGGTTTGTACAGTTTGTGGATAATAACCGGACATCCCTTCAGTTGACGGACGGCAATATCCGAAAGTGCCGTGCGGAAGCGGAATGTAAGGTGCTGAAGCATGACGCGGAGGCGGCAGTAGATTTATTATATAAACAGGGGCAACGGTTTGACCTGATTTTTGTAGATCCTCCTTATAACAAAGGCTGGGTGCAGAAGATACTGTCGAAGCTGGCAAAATTTCCGCTTCTTGCAGAAAACGGCTGGCTGGTGGCGGAGCATTCCGCCCATGATGACATTACGGGCGCGGTGCCGGAAGGCTATGAGATATTCCGGAGCCAGCAGTACGGGGAGACGGTTCTGAGTTTTATAAAAAGGAGTTTCTGAGCAAAGGCCGTCATTGTTGTGTGGATTAACCGGCAACAGCAGGACAGACTGATTTGCGGTTAAATAATTTGCATGGTATTTTGTAATTTAAAGGAATTTATGAAACGACGTCGAAGCTTATTAAAATCAGGTAAGTTTCAAATTTGTTGCCTAAGGGGGAGCAATAATGCGCAAGGCTGTGTGTTCTGGCAGTTTTGACCCAGTGACCATAGGGCATATCGATATCATCGAGCGTGCCAGCCGGATGTTTGACGAGATAATTGTCTGTGTGTTCTACAATCCGGGAAAAGCAACTTCTCTGTTTACTCCGAAGGAAAGGGTGGAAATGCTCAAAGCGGCCACAGCCCATCTGCCGAATGTGCGGGTAACCAGCTGCAGCGGGCTTTTGAATGAATTCTGTGAAAAAGAAAAAGCATCGTTTATTGTCAGAGGATTAAGGGCTTTCACTGATTTTGAATATGAATTCCAGCGGGCGTTGCTGTTGAAAAAAATCAATGAGTCCCTGGAGACGGTTTTTATCATGACAAATGCCAATTATTCTTATATCAGTTCGTCCGGTGTTCGGGAACTGCTGGCATTTGGCGGCGACATAGGGCAGCTTGTCCCGACCGGTGTGGAAGAACTGATCCGCAAATACCAGAAACGTAAGGCAAAGTGAGTGAGGCTGTGTCCGAAGCATAAGTGGCGGGCGCAGATGGAATAGTATATAAAAATGCTGGCGGAAGGGCTGCCAAATTGAAAAAGAAAGAGGATATGAAAATGCTGGAGAGACTTAGCACAAACGTAACACTTGACCAGATTTTTGACGACTTATACAACCTGATTTCAGAAGCGAACCGGATTCCGCTGACAGACAAAATCATCGTGGAAGAAAGCGACTTGTCCGCAATCCTGGATGATCTGAAGGAAGCGATTCCCAAGGAAGTTAAACGGGCGTCGGAAGTTCTGACTGAATCGCAGAAAATTATGAGTTCCGCCAAGGAAGAAGCTGCCGCTACAGTGGAAAAAGCCAATTTGGAAGCGGAACATATTATCACAGCTGCCAAGGAAGAAGCGGACCGCCTGGTCCGCCAGGAAGAAATCGTACGTCAGGCTGAGATGCTTTCCAAAGATATTAAGACATCTGCCCAGCGCTATGAAGATGAAGTGAAACAGGGAGCGGACCAGTACGCGGATCAGGTGAAGACCGATTCTCTCCAATATGCAGACGATATGCTGGGTTATCTGGGCAACAGCCTGCAATCCGCCCTGCGGGCCATTGAAGACAACCGCAACAGCGTGAATGAGGAGCGGAAAGGGCTGGCAGAACTTATTGCATCCCGCGTGCAGCACGTGGCGGTCCAGCCGGAAGCCATCCCCGCGCCTGCAACAGCAGAAGAAGCGGAAGAGGCGCCTGCTGAAGAAGACTGACCGGATGTGACCTGACAATTATTACGCACTAGTTTGTATGGGGGTTCTTCATTCGAACGATAAAAAACTCCTTATCTGCGCAAGACCGTTTGCGTTCAAACCGCAGATAAGGAGTTTTTGTTTCATTGTCAGGATATTGATTTGCAGTCTCTTCCGGAATGCTCTGCGAAAAATCTGAAGCAGGCCGGTGTTTACTTTACATAAACCGGGGATGTAGTAAAACAGGTTCCGTATATTCCCGGGTTTCCGTTTAACAACTGGTACAGGTCGGCAGTATCGGCATCTAACTGCAACAGCGGATGCAGGGCTGTGTTTTTGTACTGCTCTTTATTGCCCGGCTTTGTTATGACAGGCTGTTTTGCGGTTGCTTTCATTTCTTTTAACAGTCTGCGGCCACGATCATTGAATGCCAGCACCCGGAGGTAAGCCGGTTCAGGTGTATTTGTCCAAAACGTCCGTTCTTTATGTAACAGCAGTTGCAGGGCGAGCCGGCGAACGGAGGGCAGAGGGTCCCGTTTGCTGGTGACTCTCTGACAGAAGGCATTGTAGCCCTGTTGCAATTCTGACCTTGCATTATGGAAACGGTCACATAAATCCTGACTTGCGCTGCTGTGTTCATATAAATCACGGCTGCCGCACCGGGCAAACAGGCTGCCCAGCAGCAGGGTCAGCGTCTCTTCCTGCCTGGCAAAACGGGCAGGATAATCGGTTTCATTTAGTCTTAATAAAGCTAAGGAGTCTGCCGGCAAAACGGAAGCAAGGGAAGAAGGAGGGCAATTGTTCCGCAATGCCGTACGGATGGCGGAGGCAGACGCGTAAGGCGGCGTCAGCTCTGTTTCGTTGTAACCTCTTCCCTGACGTGGCAGGGTAACCAGTTCAAAGGGCAGGTTGTTTTGCAAAACAGCTTTTTGGTAAGCCAGTGCCAACAGGTTGTTTGCTCCTTTGAACCAACCGGCGTCCTTAAAGTTTTCCGAGGCTGCGGTTTCCCAGGCTGCGCCGTAAGACAGGCCCTTTTGCAGTAACGTTTTTATCTGCTGTTCCGTTTTCTCCTGCAGCGACCAGGCCGCGGTTTCTGCAAGAGTGTTGCCGGCGCCCAGCTCCGCCCCGCACACCAGGGTGTTGACAAGGCCGGTGGCGGCCAGCGTTTTTACTGCCCCGGCGGCAAAATAATCTGCGCTGCGGAGGCTGTACCATGCAGGTAGCAGCAAGACCAGGTCCACGCCGGCGCGAACCGCCATGGCGGCCCGGGACCAGGGATCGGTCAGGGCGATTTCGCCCCGTTGAACGAAAAAGCCGCTCATACAGGCAATAACCGGTACGTTGCCATATTTTTCCCTGGCCGCATTGAGCTGCCAGCGGTGCCCGTTGTGGAAGGGATTGTATTCAGCTGTAATTCCGACTACCTGTAAAATCATAAAAAACTCCTCTTGCAATATTACCCCGGCTGTTATACAATCGTTTCAGCCAAAATAATTCACGTGGGATTATTCCTAAATTTTTCGTTTTTATTATTTTATCATAAAATCAGGGGAAGCTTGGAAAAATTCCTTTGTTGATTTTGTCTTGACAAAGGTTTTATGTATGGCTATAATTGTAACGATTGGTGAAATATGATTAAAATAAATGTCGCTGAGATACGAAGACATCTGACAGGAAAAAAAGTCCTGCAATTTGATGCGGAACCCGAAGAACTGGATATCTCCGAAAAGGAACTGCCCATTGCCGGCAAGGTCCGTATTGAGGGTGAAATATCCAACGTGGGGGATGTGCTTCTGTTGCAAGCCCGTGTCAGCGCCAGGGTGAACCGTATGTGTTCCCGCTGCCTGAAAGAGTTTACGGCGGATTCCTCCGCGGAAGTCGTAGAGAAGTATTATCCGTCAGGAAGTCCGGGTGTTGAAAATGATGCTTATGTCTACGAAGCGGATATTGTCGATATAACAGAGCCGCTGCGTGAGAGCCTGCTGTTGGCAGAACCTCTGAGAGTCTTGTGCAAAGAGGAGTGCCTGGGAATCTGCCCTGTGTGCGGGGCGGACCGTAACGTCCATCCCTGCAGCTGCGATACCGGCACCATCGATCCGAGACTTGCGGCATTAAAGCAGTTCATCAAATATTAAATACCATTTTTGCTTAGGAGGTGTATGTAAAATGGCAGTACCGAAGAGGAAAATGACCAAAGCACGCCGCGATTCCCGCCGCGCGAACTGGAAGCTGACTGCTCCGGGCCTGGTTGAATGCCCGCAGTGCCACGAAATGAAGATGCCGCACCGCGTGTGCCCGGAATGTGGTTACTAT